>ENA-UOUE01000928-UOUE01000928.1-compost-metagenome-genome-assembly--contig:-NODE-928-length-21334-cov-9.301124_pt1 | contig 21334 bp, 10 predicted proteins | sample MGYA00238146_ERZ747223 | MGnify/ENA primary metagenome ERZ747223 (study PRJEB28781, sample SAMN06268865) | compost metagenome | isolation source: single cell | place: USA: California, Emeryville, Joint...
TAACATCATTTGAAATATTTGAAATATTGTTCCAATTAGTTATTATGATGTTGTGGAATTTCAACACCCTAATTTCTAGCATATATTCTTCATATAAACATAATTTAAGAGTTTGAATGGCCTCTATTATAAACATATTTGATGTAATCCATCCCTAACACATAGAAAGTTCCATATAATATGAGATGCTTTCAATACTAATGATTGATTCAATTATATATTTCTACATTCCTTCAGCTACAATTAGAGGATATCACAGCACTAAACGTTGCTTTCAACGTCAGCAATGATCTCTTTTTTTTTTATTCCCTCTTTTAATCCCATGGCTCAACTTAAATTTTTTCCAATAAATCTTCAAAAGCAAATCTACTCTTCCTCTGTCCTCCTGGAGACAACATAATATTTCCACTTGCATCTGGTGAATGGATTTCCATTTTTATATCTCCATCATTTACCAACCTCGGAGTCGAGCTTGTATCAGCCAGTTTAGAACTCAGAATCCTCGCTGAAATGACTGGTGTTTGGAAATTTTCGATTTCCTCTCCATAGTTATATACGTCATTCAAGATCTCATCATCCCCAATATCCAAATCAATCTCTGGCATCTTGTAGATATTCACTTCATCAGAGCCTTCGTGCTCTTCAGGGTCTTCTCTGTGCATTTCATCGAAAATATCAATTTCCTGTGATTCTCTGCCTATACGCTCTTTTTTCGTGTTCTCGTCTAAATTCTGTCGACTTTTTGCATTAATTATAAGAGTCTTCATTTTCTTCACATCACGTGCTATCTTCTTTTTTCTCATCAGCCACCTTCTTGCAATTATGTTAGCTGCATCTTCTTTGCTGAGGTTTGCTTTCTTCCTCTTCGTATTGAAAAATAGATCCTCGAATACCCTGATCGCCATGATCTTGAAGTATTCATATCTGAAGGTTTGATCAACCTTCAACTCGAAGTCCAGGTTATAGAGAGCTTCGCCCATATCTGGGTCTAGTAGTTTAATCAAATCTTTATTGAGTCTGCTGTTTTTGACCTTTCTCAGCTTGCGATAACTCTCAAAGATAAGCGCAAACTTCGAAACGCTGTCAACGTCCTCAAGCGGGTCTTTTTGGAAAAGATTCCTTCGTCGTAGTCTGAGTTTTTCGAAGGATTTCCTAATGAAAGATCGTTTCGGTCGCTGAGTGTTGTCTTTTGGTTGCTTTACGGGTTTAGGCTTAGGCTTAGTGGGCAATTCATTTTCTTCTAACGATATTAAGGGTGGCCTCGAATAGGAAAACACTCTTTTTTGATGTTCGTTGAAGAAAAGGGATTTCATTTTCTCAAGATCTTGGATTCTCTTCAAAATATGTATAATATCGGTATCTTCTTCTATTCTCTCTGCTGCGAGGGAAATAAGTTTATCTTTTTTCCTTCGTCCACATGAAAGAATTCCGATTATGAAGTCCCAGGAGCTGTATGTCATTTTTTTGCCGACTCTTTTGGAGTAGGTTTGGAAAGATCTTACATACATTTTAACTCTATCAGTGGGCTGGAGTTTCTCTTCTTTCTGACCGACGGCGAGACCCAGGTTTGAGGGAGATTGAATCTGGTCCGAAGATTTTATTCCATAGTCGACTGTTTTCGCCTTAGCCCTTCGACAAGTAATTTTCCTTACGCAGTTGCTCAAGCTATTACAGCATCGTCTCTTTTTTCCAGAGATGGAAGCTGTTTTATCCTCAGGCTTTTTTGGAGGGTGGTTGTTATCGTTTTGGTCAAATTCATAGAGTGAGTTGGCCATTTTGACTTGGAAAGTCCTTTTGTTGTAGAAAACCGCTACCACGCCGAGCAATGTGAACCAAAATCCTGCAAGACCTCCGATGGATTCAAGTACTTGCCCTGACTTCAAGAATTGCCTTGTCGCTATTGTGAAGCTTGAACTTTTTCTGATATAAATCTTCATATAGACATCTCCAGATTCTGGAGCAAAATTTTGATCTCTCGATACTCCGTTAATCTGATAGGTCGAAATCTCGCTCTGCCAGTAGCCATCCAGCAGATAGTTATCATCCGTTACGATATCGTACTGTGAAACAAACACATCAGTCTTTTTCGATAAAACTTCAGGTGCAATATCCCAGTGTAAATTTGTGACATATCTCTTCACTGGATTCTGCCAATCGTTCAGGTTGAACATGTTATCCGTGTACATGAACGAGATAGCAATGTCTTTCCCTGGAAGAATTGTGTCCAGCTCCTCTTTAGGTTTACAGATGATATCAGGTTGATCGGTTCGATTTTTGCATTTTTGCACTTCGAGCTGAAGGTAAATATATTCCGATGATAAAAATTGTCCTGAGATATTATATTGATCTATGGATGGGCATAATCGATTTCCCATATTCTGGGTGTCATAGTCCGATTCAAATCCTGCCCAGTATTCTCGAGTACATTTAACAAGAGGAACAGGATGCTTTGTTCGAGAAATTGTGCCATTTTCGAATCGTTTTTGCACCACATAAATGAGGTTGAAGCTCACCATCGCAGAGTCCAAGAAAAAATCTGAATCTTGATTTGTGATTGAGAAGAGGAAGTTGGATGAGTTCAGTTCTAGATAGCCTGGGTCTGGAAGATAATCGTAGTCATAGGAGAGAGCAGGATTTGTGTGATTTAGAAAGTCCGATATAGTTGCAGCTGCCAAAACGAGTGTCGCCGTTACTGCAGCAATTGTAAGGAGCCCACCGAACCCTGTTTTGACAGAATCGTCCTTTTCGATACTCAGTTTGACCGGCTGTTCAAAGCCGTCGCACTTGGAAAATAATGTTGAAACGAAGCCCATTTTGTAACTTTCAAATCCGATTTAATAAAATTTTTATATGCACAAGTCTGATTGGAACAGATATCAATGTTTTCAAAAACCCTTTATTTTAGAGACACAGAACTTAAATTTTTAATAAAACTTAAGGCGGTTTCACTTGTTTCATTACGGTTGCATTATCATCATTCTATCAGAAAATCTTGAAAGAGTAAATATAATTTCGGCTAGTTTATCGTTCTCCTCTCCTTTCGGAGAGCGCTATTCTATTCATCCATGATTCGTTCAAATTGAGAGGTCAATTCCAGCACAGAAAAAAAATTTCTAAGTTTCGCTTTTATCATTAAAGAGCTTTGCTTCCACATGTATGAGTCGATTCCAATAAGGTGCAATCTATAGCATTTCGATAGAACTCCATTACAACACGTAAATGTACACAGTCTTAAATAAAATTACGAATTTTGGAACGAATAGAGAAAGAGCAGTCTTTCCATTAGTGTCAAAAAAATGCAATGGAGTGACTCTCTTCGCTAGGGCTAGCAGCAATCTAGCAAAGAACCCATCGAATAAAATAACTCTAACCCAAGCCACTAGGCTTTCTTGAAATTTTAGCACTATTAATAAAGACCTGATATTGCACCCATTGCCAACAGCATATAGTCGAGGGTGGCACTCAAATCTTTTTGGTATTTTGTTTATACTCAAAGAACCAAAATTTCATCAAGCTTAAAACAACTGCACCCGCTTCGGAGAACATTTTAGGCCAAACTATCATCGTTTTGGAAGCTGTTGGAAGGACTGAAACAAAAAAAATTAGCTTTGTTGAAAGGCAAAAGGACTCGATTTCGTTCCAAGTGAAGCATGAATATTCTCTTGAAAATATTTTCAGACAAAAACCCTAAATTAATAAAATAACCCTCATTGGGTGATTTGTTAAATTCCAGAAAAACCCCTTCCCAAGATCGTGAATACAGTTTGCCCTGCAGAAGTTTCCATAGGCAAAGCCATGTTTTTTTCCCTAAGACATAGTCTTAAATTGCTAATCCCGCATGTAAAAGTTGTGACTGAAACATAATTTCGATATGATTTTGCTAAAGGCATTTGTATTGTAAGACATTAGCTGAATTATTGTTTCATCAGTTCATGCCTGCAAAATTCAATTTTTAATAACCTGAATATGCTTGCTAATCATACGCGATTCAAGCCAACTGACATTTCGTAATTATCCCATGTATCTCTTTTGAAAAGTATGTTTATGATCTTTTATCGATCGAAGGTTCAATAGTAGCACTAATTTTTCAACAATTTTTCGTTTCAATATGAAAATGTAATTAGATACGGAGTTTTTTTATTTATGGACCCATGCTTAATAAAAAATATGCTTTGGTTCAACTTCAAATACCCGTCAGAATTACATGAACATTTCATAACAAATAAAATGCACATCGCCCTTAACCAAATCTAGTTTTCTTTTTCTCATTGTTAGACAGCATAGCCTCTCCCGCCTCAGTCGTCAAATGAGTATGAATCTCTAATCGTGAGTCTTCACGGCTTCTCATTGGCGGATACGATCCTCCCGTTTCTATCAGTCTAACGTTATTAGGTTTATTCACAGCAACCTTTGGTGTTTGCAAGTCTTCGATGTCTTCTTCATAATTATAGAGATCATTCAAGATCTCATCGTCATCAAAATCGATTCCTTCTTCTTCAACAGAGCCTAGAGGATCCTCGCGCTCATATTCTTGGAGAATGTCATCGTCTCTGTCCAAGCTTCCCAAGTCTTCTTTTTTGGAAGTGTCTTCTGCACTCATCATATCTGGGTGATCTGGATTGAGGTCTTTTTTACTCAATAAAATCATTCGAGTCACCTTCTTCACGTCTCTTGCCTTTCTCTTCCGCGAGGCTGAAAGCCACTTTCTTGCGATTATGTTAGCAGCATCTTCTTTACTGAGCTTTTTTGTTTTCCTCTTCGCTTCGAAAAACAGGTCTTCAAAAACTCTTATCGCCATAATCTTGAAGTATTCATTGCTGAAAGTGCTATCGACTTTCAGATCGAAATCCAGGTTATATAGAACCTCTTCAACATCGGAGTCAAGTTGTCTGAGCAACTCCTTATTGATTTTGTTTTTCGCTCTTCTAAGCTTTCGATAGCTGTCGAAGATCAACGCAAATTTAGAAATACTGTCAACGTCTTCAAAGGGGTCTTTTTGCAGCAAATTTTTTCTTCTTAACTTCAGAATTTCAATGGAATTTCTCAAGAAACTTCGGCGAGGTTCTTTAGCTTTTTCTTTAGCTTTTGCCTTGCTTTGCTTAGTGGCGGGTGGCGCACAGATCAATTTATGATCCTCTAATGAGATGAGAGGCGGTCTTGTGTAAGAGAACACTCTTCTTTGATGCTCGTTGAAGAAAAGCGTCTTCAGTTTCTCAAGGTCTTGAAGTCGTTTTAAAATTTGAGTTATATCTGTATCCTCTTGTAGTCTCTCAGCTGCGAGGGAGATAAGCCGGTCTTTCTTTCTCCTTCCACAACAGAGCACCCACGCAATAAAATCCCAGAAATTATACGTCATCTTCTTACCGAAGCCTTTTGAGTAGTTTTGGAACGATTTTAAATAAAGTTTCACTTTATCAGTGGCTTTGGCTTTGTTATCCCTCTCAACGGACTTTAAAGCCCGTGCAGATTGGATTTGTTTCTGGCCCAATTGTATTGAGGCACTGGTTTTTTTCGAATTAGTTTTTCTACAGCTCATCCTTCTTAAGCAATTTCGGAAGGAATTACAACAGTCTTTTACTGGGCCGCAAAGCCGTCCCTTTTTGCTACGAACATCAGGAAGATTTTTGTTCGTAGTGATCTCAGAGTGATTCTTCTCACCTATTCCTTTCTTGTTTTGGGGTTTAGGTTTACTGTCGTAGTTTTTGTCAAATTCATATAACGAATTTGCCATTTTGACTTCAAATATCTTCTTGTTATAAATCATTGCAATCACCCCGAATAATGCGAACCAAAATCCTGAGAGACCTCCAAGTGATTCAAGAACATCTCCAGCCTTCAAGAATAGTCTTGTTGCTGTCGTAAAACTCGAGCTTTTTCTCAAATAAATCTTCATGTAGATGTCTGAAGCTTCGGGAGCATAATTTTGGTTTCTTTCTTCTGCATTTACCTGAAAAGTCGAATAGTTTGATTCCCAGTAACCCTCCAGTAGATAGTTATCATCTGTGATGATATCATACTGAGAAATAAAAACATCTGTCTTTTTGGATAGAACTTCCGGCGCAATATTCCAGTGCAAACTTGTTACATACCTCTTCACTGGGTTCTGCCAATCGTTCAGGTTGAATATATTATCAGTGTACATTAACGAAACAGCGATATCCTTCCCTGGAAGGATGGCGTCCAGCTCATCTTGAGGTTTACAGATGATATCAGGCTGGTCAGTGCGATTTTTGCATTTTTGCACCTCAAGCTGAATGTAGACGTATTCCCATGACAAAAAGGTGCCTGTTATATTGTATTGGTCTATGGAAGGACAGAGGCGATTTCCCATATTTTGCATATCATAATCTGCCTCAAATCCTTTCCAATATTCTCGAGTACATTTGACAAGTGGGATTGGATACTTATCTCTGACATATGATCCATTTGGTAGTCGCTTTTGAACAACGTATATCATGTTGAAACTGACCATTGCAGAATCTAAGAAGAAATCTGCATCTTGATTTGTGATTGAGAACAAGAAATTCGATGAGTTCAACTCCAAACCGCCTGGGTCTGGGAAGTAATCGTATTGGAAGGAAATGCTGGGACTCATGTGGTGTAAATAGTTTGAGATTGTCGCAGCAGCCAATGATATTGTGGCTGCTAAAGCAGCAATAGTGAAAAACCCTCCTAATCCAGTTGAAACCGTGTCAGTCTTTCCAATAGTTAGTCTGACTTGCCGCCCATAGCTATCGACCTTGGAAAAGGCCTTTGAAACAAGAGACATTTTTTTGCTAATTCAAAATTATCAACTTTGAAAAATTTTTTTTTCAGCAAAAGTCTTTATTTAAGACTGATGGACTGTAGAGTTTAATTAATTTCGAAACGCAAAACAACTCATAAAATATTTTAATTCCCAGAAGCCTCTCAAGAACAATTTCATAGTCTTATTATGAGAAATTCTTTTTAACAAATTACTCAAACCCCTGGACAGATGGCTGTATAATACAATAGGGGCTGGTTCTATAAACATATTTTTTTCTTGAGAGATAGGTAATTTTCAATTTTGGTGAAAATGATTGAAAATGATTGTAATCGGAAGGAAAGATAGCAATTAATCTGAGGCTACTGAAATCAAAACTGAGAAATCGAAGAATAATCTCACGAATGTATTTAAGATAATGGGATAATAGTAAAAAATTAGAGTTATCACACAACAAAAGATAAAAGTTGGCTTGACAAGAAAGTAAACAAAGAAATTCCAGTCTGCGCTAATTTGTATGGTTGCTTCTGGTGGTTGTTTGAAGAACTATGCTGCTCAGATACCTAGTTGAATAATATCTCTGCAATTTTGCTATATTGTAACGTTGGTTTGGAATGAAAATCTGGAATGCAGTCGGCATAATTCATTATCACAACTTTTCATAAGGGCCATATCCTAGCATATACATTCCCTAACCAGCACGATGTTTGAAATGTGTGTACTATTATAATGAAATTTAATAACTTTTTACGTGAAAAATCTACTATTCTTCTTTTCTATCAGAGAGAGCACAGCATCTTTCCCATTCATTCTTCGCGTGTTGATCTCTAATCTTGAATCTTCACCATTTTTCAATCCTGAAGCGGGGTTTGCCTCGATAATTCCATCAGGGCTCTTCATAGGTGATTGAAGTTCTTTGATTTCTTCCGCATAATTAGGGATGTATATCTCATCATCATCCTCTTCTTCACCAGAAACATCAGGCTCTTCAAGCTCATATTCGCTTATATTATCATCTTCTTTTGTATCTTTATTGATAGTCAGCATCCTTTCTTTGTTTAATGGTTCTGCACTCTCTGTTTCTTGAGGAATTTGCATTAACTCTGGTTCGGTTAATGTCTTCATTCGATTCACCCTTTCAACCTCACGCGCCTTTCTTCTCTTCGAGAGCATCAGCCACTTCCTTGCAATGATGTCGGCTGCATCCACCTTGCCTATCATTGCTCTTTTCCTCTTTGTACGGATAAGTAGATCTTCCAAAGCTCTCATAGCCACAATCTTGAAATATTCCTTGTCGAAAGTCTCATCAATCTTCAATTCAAAATCGAGATTATAAAGCGTCTTCTCCATATAAGGATCAAGCAATCTGAGTAGATCTCTATTGAATTTGCTCTTAACTCTTCTAACCTTGCGATAACTTTCATAGATTAATGCAAACTTTGAAATGGTGTCAACATCTTCAAGAGGATCCTTTCCACTAAACAGATTTTTTCTCCTCATTTTGAGCTTTTTAATGAAATTTTGTTTAGAACCTTTCTTTTGTTTCTCTTGCTGTGGTGTGGAAATTTTCGGAATATTCTCTTCAGGCTCAGCCGGCTCTTCTAAGGAGATGAGAGGGGGTCTGGAATGAGAAAATATTCTTCTTTGATGTTCATTGAAAAATAGGACTTTGAATTTCTCAAGATCTTGAATTCGTTTTAAGATCTGAGTTATATCTGTATCTTCTTGTATCCTCTCGGCTGCGAGAGAAATAAGCTTATCTTTTTTCCTTCTTCCACATGTAAGAATTCCTACTATGAAGTCCCAGAAGTTATATGTCATTTTCTTGCCGACTCCTTTGGAGTAGTTTTGGAAATGCTTCAAATACAGCTTCACTTTGTCAGCGGCTTTGGGCCTGTTATGCTCAGTGGTACTTGGAGCCTCGATCTTTGGGGATTGAATCATTTCGGTGTGCCCGTTTGCCGAGTCGTCAATTTTTTTTGAATTAGCTTTTCTGCATGTGATACTCCTTAGGCACTTCTTCAAGCAATTACAGATATTTTTCAAGCAATTGCAAAAGCCTCCCTTTTTCACAGAATCTTCACTATGATTTTTGCTTGCGGCAGGCCCTTTGGAGTTTTTGGCAATTTTACCTTTCCTGTCCCGTCTTTTGGAAGGTTTATCATAGTTTTTATCGAATTCATATAGCGAGTTTGCCATTTTCACGTCAAAAACCTTTTTGTTATACCAAATCGCCAGAACTCCGAGTATCGCGAACCAGAAACCTGAAAGACCTCCGAGCGATTCGAGCAAATCTCCCAACTTCAAGAATTGTCTCGTCGCTGTTGTAGAACTTGAACTCTTTCTCAAATAAATCTTCATGTAAATATCTGAAGCTTCTGGTGCGAAATTCTGATCTCTCGACACTCCATTGATCTGATAAGTAGAAATCTCGCTCTGCCAGTAGCCATTTAACAGAATATTATCATCTGTTACGATATTGTAGTCTGAAACGAAAACATCAGCTTTTTTCGATAAAACCTCTGGAGCAATGTCCCAGTGCAGATTTGTAACGAACCTTTTCACAGGGGTTCTCCAATCGTTTAGGTTGAATATATTATCCGTGTACATGAAGGAAATAGCGATATCTTTCCCTGGAAGGATAGAGTCAAGCTCATCTTGAGGTTTGCAGATAATATCAGGCTGATCTGTGCGATTCTTGCACTTTTCCACTTCAAGCTGAAGGTAGACATACTCCGTTGATAAGAACGTTCCTGTAATATTGTACTGGGAGATGGAAGGACAGAGGCGGTTATCCATATTCTGAAGATCGTAATCTGATTCAAACCCTGCCCAGTATTCTCGAGTGCATCGCACAAGCGGGACTGCATGTTTCTCTCTGGTAAATGATCCATCTTCAAATCTTGTTTGTACAACATAATACAGGTTGAAACTGACAATTGCTGAGCTTAATAGATAATCGGAGTCTTGATCCGTGATCGAAAACAAAAAATTTGAAGAGTTAAGGTCCAAGAAGCCTGGATCCGGTAAATAGTCGTATTCAAATGAGGTGGATGGGTTAGTGTGGTATATATAATCGGCAATAGTGTTGGCTGCCAAAAGTGCTGTTGCGGTTAATGCGATGAGCGTGAGGAGCCCTCCGAACCATGTGGAAACGGATTCTGACTTTCCGATACTGAACTTGACTTGCTGTCCAAAGGCATCAACAGTGGAAAGGGGTTTTGAAATCAAAAACATATTCAGAGACGCAGTGTGAATACAGGTTGTTGTTTAAAATATAAACTTACTGAAGGTATAAATAGTCGATCTGATCCCAAAACTTTTCGGTACACAATAAAATATCCAGGGTTTATTCAAGATCGAAACAATTTAATTAATTGAGCTCCACAGAGCGAATTCCGAAGCTTCTCATTTAACAAAAGGTTCGGGAAGAAATAACTCCCAACAAAAAAATGTTGAAACACCGTGGATAGGCTTTTAGTTGCACTTTATGATATCTGAGCAATCAGAACTGATACAGACAGACACACTCTCGTTGAATTTAACTTAATTCTCCAAACATAGAACACTCTCACTTTGAATATTCTGTCATAGTACGTTTTGGTAACCACCAAAGTGGATGATGATGATTATGAATCCAGTCATTTCTGATAACTATTTCAATAATAGTAGATTCTCGGCACTAAATGTATTCCAAAATGAATGTCACACATCTGATGAGTTTCTACATTTGTCACAGAGAAAAAGAGCAAATGTATTTTAGGCAGAAAGAACCAATTCTTTGATGTGATGCATTCAAATACAAACCTAGGCGCATTATTATTTTGGCCTATAAATTCTTTGAAAATTGGATCAATAGAAGTTTGCTGAATACCCGAAAAGGTTTCTCTTTCGACACCTTTCATAGAGGAATCTAGAATTAGGCTGATTTTCGTTTTATCGGTTTGCAAAGTTGTAAACTCTCCAACATTAAAAGCACTACTGCCTGCAAAACAAAAAACATGTTATTTCAGCTGAAGTAAATCCATACGGTTTGCAGATTTCAGATATAAGAAATATTCAGATAAAATTTTCATCTCTAAATAAAGTCCTTATATATACATTTCATAATCACACTAGCCTTGTAAACACGTCTTTTACTTACACAATCGAATAGCATCTATTCCAAGAATCGACTTTTGTTCTTTTCGATCAAGGACATCATATCCTTTTCGTTTGGTCTTAACGGAGAGATTTCTATTCTTGTATCTTCACTCATTCTGCGGTTCGGAGAAGATAAAGGGTGTATCGATCCGTCGTCCATGGAAGTTCTTATGTTAACCTCTGGCGATTGCTGCTCCGAGGTTTCTGCTTCTTCTGTCGGATTACCTATTTCATCAGTTTCGTCTTCAGCAGAGCCTTCATGCTCTGCAGGTCGATCATATCTATTTTCGAAGAAAATAACATCATCATCCTCTTCTTTTTCTTCTTTTATTTCTTCTCTTATTTCTTCTCTAAAGCTTAGTTGCCTCTCTTTAAAACTAAAAGCCCTTTCTTTCAATTTTGGAGGGCTGTCAAGCAAAACCGGGGCCTTTTCAATAGAACTCGAAGACCTTTTCAAAGTCGGAAGACGAATGTTAGCTGGAGTTTCTGTAGTTTCTATTTCCTGTGGGGTTGACTTAGCATCCACATCAGTCATTGTTTTCACTTTAACCAATTTCTCAACCTCACGAGCCTTCCTCCTTCTCGTAAGCATCAGCCACCTTCTAGCAATGATATCAGCTGCATCCGCTTTTCCCATCTTTTTCGTTTTCTTCTTCGCTTGAAACAGCAGGTCTTCCAAAGCTCTCATAGCCACAATCTTGAAGTATTCTTTATCGAAAGTCTCATCGACCTTCAATTCAAAATCTAGATTATATAGTATCTGCTCCATTTCCAAATCCAGTGACCGAATCAATTCTCTATTGAGTTTGCTGTCTTTTTCTTTTCGAAGTTTGCGATAACTATCAAATAATAATGCGAACTTCGAGACAGTGTTCACATCTTCGAGTGGCTCTTTTCTAAACATACTTTTTCTTCGTAACCTGAGTTTATTTATTAAACTTTGTTTAGAACCTTTCGCCCGCTGTTGTGGTGGAGTTTTTGGGAGAGGTTTCGGCGCGTCTTCTTCTTCCAGCGAGATGAGAGGAGGCCTCTTATGAGAAAATACTCTTAATTGGTGTTCGTTCAACAAGAGACTTTTTAATTTCTCAAGATCTTGGATTCTTTTTAAGAGATTAATGATATCAGTGTCTTCTTCTAGTCTCTCCGCTGCCAGAGAAATCAGTTTGTCTTTTTTTCTTTGTCTACATGTGAGTAGTCCTATAAAGAAATCCCAACAGCTATAGGTCATTTTCTTTCCAACTCCTTGCGTGTAGTTTTGGAAATATTTCAAATACAGTTTCAATTTGTCGGAGGCTTCAGACTTATCATCATTTCTTTTTTCAACGGAAACCGGATTCAAATTTGTAGATGGCATCGATATGCTGCTCTGCGGGCTTGTTAAGGGAACGAGTGATAATGAAGTGACTCTCTTGTGTGGGGTTTTTCTTGAGCACTTGCTGAAATATTTACAGAAATTTGCGAAGAAACCAAATCTTCTTCGAAAAGGAACTTCCATGAGATTTTTGTCTGCTGAGTTACTTTGAGAGTTCTGAGCAGTTTTTTCTTTGTTGTCTTGATCTTTAGGAGGCTTATTATCATAGTTCTTATCGAATTCATAGAGCGAATTCGCCATTTTGACGTGGAAAGTCCTTTTGTTGTACAAAATCGCGAATACTCCAAGAACTGTGAACCAAAATCCTGCAAGACCTCCAATGGATTCAAGCACATCTCCGGACTTCAAGAATTGTCTTGTTGCTGTTGTAAAACTTGAACTTTTTCTCAAATAAATCTTCATATAGACATCTCCTGGTTCTGGGGCATAATTTTGATCTCTCGAAACCGAATTAATCTGGTAAGTGGAGTGGTTTCTTTCCCAGTAGCCATTCATCAAGAAATTGTCATCAGTTATGATATCGTACTGTGAAACGAAAACATCAGTTTTTTTCGATAAAACTTCAGGTGCAATATTCCAATGTAAATTCGTGACGAACCGTTTCACAGGGTTTTCCCACTCGTTCAGATTGAAGATATTATCTGTGTACATGAGCGAGATAGCAATTTCTTTCCCTGGAAGGATTGTGTCCAGCTCCTCTTTAGGTTTACAGATAATATCAGGTTGGTCGGTTCGATTTTTGCATTTTTGCACTTCGAACTGAAGATAAACATATTCAGATGATAAGAAATTTCCAGAGATATTATATTGGGAGACGGATGGGCATAATCTGTTGGCCATATTCTGAGAGTCATAGTCCGATTCAAATCCTGCCCAGTATTCTCGAGTACATTTCACAAGAGGAATCGGATGCTTGGCTCGAGTAATTGTGCCATTTTCGAATCTTTTTTGCACCACATAAATGAGGTTGAAGCTCACCATCGCAGAGTCCAAGAAATAATCAGCATCTTGATTTGTAATTGAGAATAGAAAATTGGATGAGTTCAGATCTAAATAGCCTGGGTCTGGGAAGTAATCATAGTCGAAGGAAATATCGGGGTTCGTATGATACAGATAATCCGAAACGGTATTTGCTGCCAAAACAATTGTTGCGGTTAACGCAGCAATTGTAAGGAGCCCACCGAATCCTGTTTTGACCGAATCGTCTTTTTCGATACTCAGCTTGACCTGCTGCTCAAAGCCATCGCACTTGGAAAATATTGATGAAAGAAACATCTTCAGAAAATTCAGAAGTTCGTTTTTTTAAAATAAATTTTTATAACTTTGTTCTGATAAGTATTTATGTTGCTTCGCTACCTATTATCATTATTCGAGCTGGCAGTTTCAAGAGTTAAATTTAGAGACACGCAAAATTAATTGCTTGAGCCTTCTATTCCACCTCTTGGCTTAATTGAAAAAAAATTTAGCTGTGAGAGAAAACGCCAATGACGCGTCTCATCTTCTTATCGATATCCACTCAACATGAATTCGAGTTTACGTCTGGATATAGCATTATATCTCAGGATTGATCTATACTGGTGAAATGGGATTTCGATCTCAGAGCCTAATTTCTACGATAGTGATGTAAATATCGTCATTCGGCCGCTGCAATTATATATATTATAGAAAATACGCATTTCATAGTCATACAAATTGAACAAAATAGCCTCAAAAAAAAAAGCGGACAAAGCAATTCTCCATGCCTCTTAAGCATAGTTAACTCATTTCTGTACCAAAATCTGGAAGAAATCCTTGATTGTTAAAGTAGGAAGAGAAGACCACTTTTGTCATTAATATCAGTACAACTATTAAATCGGGTTCTTAATCAAATTAAAGAAGGAATAACAATAATGAGCAAGAAGAAATTCTCTCTTTCCTTACTTCACTATAGCTGTTCGAATTGACTCAAAACACAACATATTATGAGCCATAGACACAATCACTTCTAAAATCTTCATTTTGGAATATCATGGAAACTGATGACTTTTCCATAAGCAATGACTTATTAATCTAATACTGAGTTGTTAAACAACACCGCTTTTCAATCAGTTACAATTTCATAAACCCACACACACACAACTTTTTATATATTTCCATCTAAGCGATTTATTGACTAGTTAATTAGCAGTCTATAGAGTAGAGTTCGTTTTAATTCAGTCAAGAAAGAAAATATAAATAAACGAAAAACCTAATGCTAATCTTACAATCATTTGGCTTCGCAAAAACGCTACATCCCGAAATAGACATCATTCCTACTTCTGATTCGTGAAAATAGAAAAATTTAAGTTCCTATTTGATGTATTGTTTTTAACTGCCCGGCAAAGCTGTTTTGAAAACAAATCGATTGCTTCTAAATCGTATGGACTCAATTTTGGTTTATGGACCGCTGACAAGCCTTCAACTCCTTTGACGTTTATCGCTTCGATTATTCCAATCACCTCAGTCTCGTCGTTTGGATCTTTTATTGGCCATATAACAAGAGGTAGTGTCGTTTCAATATCAATTAGGCCGTTGTAGCTACCGTGGTAGTAAGCATTCGAGATGACTTCGTATTTCCCTGAAGCTAAGACTTGGCCAGCCAGTCCTGCATTGATCGAGTATTCTTCTGTGGGTTGATTCGCTCTGAAATGCAGAAAAACCCCTTTCTTCCTATCTGTGATGAGTATTTTGGCGGTGGGCGTCCCCATGATCGCAGTTAATCTTTTCTCTGAAACAGGAATGATGTCGTTCATGTTTTCGAGAGAATTTATGTGAATTCCACTCTAATAAGTCAGAAAAAAATTACTCATCCTGATGACAATGCGCATAGGTTTACATTCAACACGGTTCTGATTGTATGATGAAACACCTTTTCTTGATCGAACGACATTGAATTTTTTAAAACGACTCCTGCGAGATTTGCCAGCACGGATAGAAATCCTTCATCGTTTTTCGTGAAATATCCGGTTTTTTTGTTGATAGCCTGGCACACTCCTACGTTACGGAAAACAATAGCGTTTTTTTTTTTTGGAAAGGGAAGTTTCATTTTTACCAATAACTTGATTGTAATCGTCTAAAATAGGAACACATAAAATTGTATTCGTTTTATAATTGGTCTTGATGTCCACTTCTTTATTAAATCTGTCGTCGAGATAAGCGTTTAAGATGTTCACCGGCTGGCCAGTCGTTGCTACGGACCCTATTTGAGATTGGAAACGATCAAAACTGAATCTTGATGAAGTGTTTGGAATTACCAACAATTCCTTTATTCCAAGGAAGGCGAATAGTCTCCGCTCCTTTGGCAGCACGTGACCATAATTCCCCTTTATCTCTGTCTAGAAGAAAGACAGAAGCCCTGTCACAGCCTAGAGTATCGCAGGTTTCATCGCAGATCTTTTCAATGGCTTCTGTAAAAACAAGCGATGTCATCATTTGGTGAGCGGCTTTGAGAAGCCGCTTTAGCTTCTTTATCATTTCAAACATTTCAATATTTTCGCGTAGCACGAATAAAACTGAGTCGTAAACTTGGATTAAGGAGCTATCGTTAAACGATCTCATCTTCTGAATAAAAGGAATCTCTTGTTCGAGTAACCCACTCAAAAAAGTATGAACTTCGTTCTCTTTGAATGCGGCATCTGCTTCTTTTTCATCTAGCAGTAACTCCTCATTATTCCACTAGATTAGTATAAAATTACCGGCTTTTAGAATGCCCTCATTTCCAGGATTTTTCTCTTGGGCGGCCATTGTCATTAAGAGACTTTTTCTCTGCAAAAATTGCCTTGGAGCTGTCTGTGCTGTTAGGAAGTCTTGTTAACAACAAAAAATTCAAAAACAAATCCTTCTTACTGCTCGGAGAAAATCTTGCTAATGTGCTACGAGTACTCGCTCTTGAAGCAGAGTTCGATCGAACTAGTTTGGATGAGTCAAAAGAAGCCACTGAAAGCGGCCGTTTTGGACTGATCGAACGTGTTGAAGGGGAATTTTCAATTTGTAGTTTTTTCATTTTCTCTGCAAAGGACTGATTCTGAGTGTTTTCTCTTCGTATAGGTGTTTCTTGTTGTGATTGAGAAGAACTTTTTTCTTTTAACTGCTTTATTTCTTTCACAAGCTGCGAAATGATCTCGTCGCGCTTTTGCTCAGAATAGATATGCATTAAATTGATTTGTTCGGCTCTTTTCAATTCTCGGTTTCTTTGCGCAATGATTTCTTCTAATGATTTTGCGTATTTGACAAGTTTAATAATGACCTGGTGCACAGTGGGATCTAAATTCCTATGGTGGTGCACAGTGTTAATTGATGAACAACAGCCGATAGCTCTTACTTCGGGTAAGCGCTAAGGATGTCAGTAAGGGTAGGAAGTTTTGAGAAATCGTCGGGTTGAGAGAAAGATGAATCAGTTTGACTTTGAAAAGTTTTCGAACTTTTGAAAAATCTTAATTTTTCAGGGGTTGAAGGTCGATTAGCTGTATGGTCTGCTCTAATGGGTGTCTTTTTCATAATTGATGTGAACGTAATTTGACTCTGATTCGTTTCAGAATTAGTATGGATTGGCTCACTCCTGTATTATAGTAGGTTTAGAGTTTCCAGAGGAGATATTCTATACCCTTGATCACTTTCAAGCGTTGCGATGCGGACTCTTTTCTTATGAGACATGCTCGGAAAGACAATATTCAGGTGCTTGATTAATAAATTTTATCTTAAGAGATAATAAACATTGAAAATAGTGCAACTTCTTTCTTGAAAGAGAGAAATTGCTGCGTTTTGCCTGCTGCAATTCTAAAACATAAGCTGTCATCAGAACCTTATTTTCAACTACCTGTCTCATTAATTTCCTATTATTCTTCAGATAACTTCATCGGAGTCTAAATGATACACGAGTGAATCAGCATTATCCCTTAATAAAAATTCACAAATATTTATTCTCATAGCCAATTCAATCTTCTTTATTATTCATAACTATGGACTCTGATAGCTTGATCTGATCGTGATAGCAAGAGTTTTTTGTTATGTATATATGTAATTGTTCCTAAAGTCGAAATTCTTAAGCTCGCTTTAAATTCTCAATGATATAATTTCTTAGGCTTAAATTGCCATTTCTGATTGGCCCTAGCTCAACTAAAAAAAATGTATTCTAACCTTGTCTCAGATTATTTCTAGGCCGTGGATTTGCAAGTAGATCTTGTTAACAGGTGGATTAAGAGTATTTGTACTGGTATTTTTTAGGTGAACCATTTTGCTGGCTAGTCGCTTGTTGAGACTCGTAAGGGTTCTTGTAAGGATTTTGGTAATGCGTGTTGAAAGTTGGCTCTGGCTGCATCTGCTCTTTAGCGTAAGGATTTACATAAGGGCTTTGGTAGCTCGCATCTTGCTTGGTTGGTTGTCCCTGACGAGCGGATGTGTGACTCACACTCGATGAGAAGCTCGCGCTCTGATCGGATCTAACTTCTTCACCAAAAGGATCGCTATACTTCCCTCGTGCTGAAAGCTTTGGAGTTCTTTGAGTTGGAGTTTTTTGACCTGAATACTCGACCCTCGGCTCAGGGTTGTAAGGCTTATACTGCGTTGTACTCTGGGTAGGATTCTGAGGCTGAGACTTGTATATTTCACTAAGTGGGGTATAGTTGTAAGTCTTTTTTGGAGTTGAATCACTTTGTTTCTGGCCCGTCTCATTTTGCTTATTGCCAGAGTCAGCCTTTCCTCCGCTAGAATACTTATATGTGTCACTATATCTCTTCTCTCCTTCTTTCGGAGTCACGTTTTGAGTGTTCATATTATAACTTGTGCTCGGCTGAGCGCTAGGTATGCTTCCGCTTTGGTATTTGTAAGAATCACCAAGTGGCTGATAATTATATTTCTTTTCTTCCTTAGGCGTCGTGTTTTGCCCAGCGTTCACGTTATAATTCGCGCTTACGTCAATCGTAACTGTATTTCCACTACTCTGGAATTTATAAGAATCGCCGCCAAGAGGCTGATAGTTGTAAGTCTTTTCTTCTTTTGGAGTCGCGAAGTTTTGAGAGGTAACGTTATAGTTCAAACTTGTGTCAATCGTAGTCGGTTTCTCTTTTTGTTGAGAGCCGCTGTGAGTAGAAAAGAATTCATATGCTCGTTCCTCAACAGGATCTTCTCTGCCGCTTCTTTTCTCGACTTCTCCTCTATGTTTTTTCGCTTTTACTTCAACTCCTCCTTGGAAGTCTCCTTGATGATGGGCTGACGGCTTCGAGTTTAATTGTTCATATTCATGCTCTTCTTCGTCTTCAGCCTCGTGGATAACATCCTCAGGGTTGTTCAGTTTTTTCTCGCTTCTGCCAAATTCCGAATCGACTGGGTATTCCGGACCGTCGTCTTTCATACTAGGCTGGCTTCTTTTCTGCATTTCACCCTTTTCTTCGAAATACTGAGGCTCTGGTTTTTGCATACCTGCCTTTTGATGGTATTTAGTAACGAAAGGATCTCCTTCTTCAACTACTCTCTCCTGAGAGGATTCTCGACTCTTTTTCTTCTCTGCTGCTTTTTTATGGTGATCCGAGAAGTTCGACGGCGCGTCACCACTGTCATCGTTTTGATGAATCGGACTCAGCTCTCCGATCTCATTCAAATGGTGCGCCTGGTTTGGACTGGCGTTCTTATTCGGACTGATCTGAGCTAAAAACCGGTTTGGACTTGAGTGGCTATGGCTACCTCCTCCGCTACTCCTAACGGAACCTCTCATTGGCTCGTGCTCGTAATCCTTTATTGTATTAATACGTTCGTCATCCAGCATTTCTAGTGCTTGCTGATCTGTCTCAATGTCCGGCCCCACATGTGTATGCGATGTCTCCATCCTGCTACCGAGAGGCAGCTGGGAACCGAGCGCGAGGATATCTGCGAACTGCTCCTGAAAATTCTGCTTTATGTCAGCTGGTTTGCCATGCTTGAGAAGACTTCTTTCATCGGGTAATCTGGAGTTATACATATTGATTTCGCCCAGAAGATTTTTCGCAGAGATTGCCGGGGACTTTTTTGGCTGCGACTTGTCCAGATCTGCCAAAATAGAATCAGTTTTTGTGGGAGTGTCTCTTCGGCCAGCAGGAGTAGGTTTTCCACCAGCCGGAGAAGGCTTTCCACCAGCCTTTTGTCCACTTAGGTGTACTGTGCTAACCTGTACATTCACGCCGAATTGCATATCAGGAGTCGCTTTTAACTGGACTTGAGAAACACCTTTGAGACCTTTGTTATCAGATCTCATGATATCAATCTCGTCTGGTCCTTTGGTCTGGAATTCGAAGGCTTTGGTGATAGGCTTCTGAAAGACGGTGTTTCTGGGTTCTTCTTCGACATAATGGCTGTGACGGGTAGGTCTTTGCATAACGCTCATTTTTTTGTACTGATACTCTTTGTATTTGCGGACAGTTCTCACTTAATAGTTAGAACAATTATTTTTATTAGATATTTACTCAGAGGCATCATTTAATAAGAATTAAGTAACGAAGGAGCCAATTAATCATTTCTTTATCGTAATATGCGTTTACATTTCAGTGGTTCTCTATTAGGAGGCTGATCAGCAAATGCTCATGGCACAAAGAGGAAATATTTTTGAAGATGTGAGTGCCTGTGCATTTTTTGGGGGAACTGTAAGCAATTGACGTTGAATAACGAGGTGATATCGAGTACAACAACTCAAAATAGTAATATTTCAGAGAAAGCTGCTGACTTCCAAACAGTTGACACATAAACTAACAAATGATAACTGTGTTTTATTAGAAAAAAGAGTAATATATGATATCTAACAAAAGAATATTTATCTGACTTGAAACTTTGAAGAATTTTAAAACTTCCATTTTCTTTTTGATAACAAGCTGAAAAGCAGACCCAATGAACTATAAACTTGAAACAATTAAGATATAAAAAGTTAAGTTAAAGAAATGAATGCAGAAAATATTGCAAATTCACGGTCAATCGAGCAATGGAGAAAATATCCCGGAAGCAATACGTCTTATTCACATCATTTCACCTACTCACTGTTGAGCAATAAGATTATGAGACAAATATATTGAATTTTAAACACCTTCACCAAAGAATTCGGTTTCAGAAACAACAATCCCTTCACACAGATTCTTCGATTTGTCTGATGATACCGGGACTAGATTTTACAGTTTTTCTCAGCCCAGAAGAGTGACTGATCTGGCTTTGCCTAGATTCAGTCAAGCTCCCACTAAATTCGACACGAGCTTTATTACTCTCCCAGAGGTGATAAAACTCTTCGGTTTGCGATATTGTCTGAACTCTAGTCTCCTCTATTTTCGGCATACATAAATTGTCACAACAACCACACCAACAGAAGCATTTGCTGATTGAATGTGTTATTTCAAGTATTTTCCCTTTTGCTCCCTCGCCATAAACAACCGCATTGAAAAATCCAAGCAGATATGAGATAAATCTCAACCATTTTGTGATATCCTGGTTAATTTCAACACCCCATACTTCCAGCTGCTGCACCAAGAGCATTGGTCCCCAAAGTATAATCAAAATTCCTGGGAAGAGCATCACCAAGGAAAAAATTTCTTTGAATCCTTCGGCAAGATTCATTTTTTTCAGTCGACATGTCGCAAGAGCGTAGAAAATAATGCTAAATACTACTGAAAAGAGACTTGGGAGGGAATAATACAACAGCAGATGCCAGTTGAGCGTTTTTATTTTGAAGACAGTATTGCAGGTTCTGTCTGCTGCAGAGAATTCAACAAAATCTGCAAATACTGAGCTAATGCCTGTAATTAAAGGGATTCCCACTGCAATAAGCAGATAATACTTCAACATTCTAGGCAATGCACTGAGGTCATGGACAATTTTATAAAAAGCATGCGCGAAACAAGCTGCCCATAATACTTGAGAAGTGTATCCGAAGGTGAATACCCCTTCGAGGGTCAGGCACTTTGAAAGATTCATAGTCCCAAGAAACAGCACACTGCACTTCCCTCCGAAATAGATCATGCTTGAGAGATTGATGCCGAAAATCATCATCATTTGAGCTCGTTCCCAGAATTTGGCAAATCAGCAGACGATAACCAGGATAAATGACG
>ENA-UOUE01000929-UOUE01000929.1-compost-metagenome-genome-assembly--contig:-NODE-929-length-21294-cov-15.144884_pt1 | contig 21294 bp, 12 predicted proteins | sample MGYA00238146_ERZ747223 | MGnify/ENA primary metagenome ERZ747223 (study PRJEB28781, sample SAMN06268865) | compost metagenome | isolation source: single cell | place: USA: California, Emeryville, Joint...
GTTACGGATGAAAATAAGCGAGAATTTGTGAGGTTGCTATGTCAAAAAAAGCTCACTGACGAAATTCGGGACCAAATCAAAGCTTTCAAGAGAGGGTTCCATATTTTGATTCCAGAGAAAGCTTTAGAATTGATGGCTCCAAGTGATTTGGAGTATATTGTGGCAGGAGAACAAGTTTACGATTTAGTCGAATGGAAAGAGAATTTCAGTTATGGAAACAAACTATCAGCCACAGAGGAAGTATCATTGTGGTTCTGGGAGATATTAGAATTTTTCACTAATGAAGAGCTTAGTCAATATCTTTATTTCGTTACAGGTAAGACTTCTTCAGGAAATAGCCATATAAATAACGAACTACACTGCATTAACTATAGGAAGTTCTCGAGTGCCTGCTGGCGGATTTAAAAGAGATCCACTTGAGCTAATGCTTGCTGATTCGTTAAAAAATACTGATTTGCCTATTGCGCATACTTGGTAAAATATGAAATATGTTTCTTCGTTAGCTAATGGATGGAAAACTAGTTCGCATTGTTTGGAGATCCCTCGTTACCCTGATAAGGAAACCATGAAAGAGAAGATCGTGATGGCGATGTATGAAGGTACTGAAGGATTCTATGTTTCCTAAACGAGTCAACTACTATTAAATAAAATTCTTGAGTCTATATAAATGTTATGCGCAATACATTTAAATTTGAAACGGTATGACATCCTCTTTCTCGAAAGAGAAAAAAAAAATATATAAGCAAGTATGATTTACGATAATGCAGATCCAATGCTCTTTTATTTGAATTTAGTGGCACTACCTGAAAAAGCATTTAGTTTATTTGCAGCCAGATTTCTAATTATCACTACTTAATTCTTTCATTGAATAATTCGTTTTGTTGTTAAAATCGCACTATTCAATTACTGAGTTCGGATTTAAATGATTTATTTCTTCTTCTTAAGTCCAGCTCCAAAAAAAAATTTGGAATAACCACAGTGAATAATTGATGGAATCAATCCAACACGCATAAGAGAGGAAGAATAAAAAAATTAGCCGGCAACGAAAACAACATTTCGCATTTAAGAGTTAAGAAACAATCGAAATCTATCCAAAGACGAATTAGTTTAGCAATACAAATATAAATCTCTTTCTTCTCTCGAATAATTGAACTGCTTAACCAATAAATTTACACAAACTTGGATACTTATCGATGAACAAAGCTATAAAGACAATAGTGGTACTATAAACAACCAAAGAGAGATGATGACTCTGAAAACAGCATCAACTCATTAATTAAATCGACATAATTTAAGTAATTAGCATGTGTAAATATAATCATCTTAGAGTAATGTTTTTGTAGGAGTGCTAAACTTGGCCTTATGCCAAGTGGTAATATTCCTCATAACCTTGGTGGATTCGTTTGTCTGTGACGCATAATTTGCAAAGCAAGTATCGATCGTCTCACACTCATCACTTATTTCTGTGATCATTTGAAAATTCTCCTCTTTATTTTTTGAAGGAGCATGTTTTATCTTAAAATTCTGTAATTCTACCGAGCCTTTTTGCGCTTCTTTCTCTTCAGAGACGCAAGTGCTTTGGGTTTTAAGAGGATAAATTTCGCTGACTCCATAAAAAGCGAAATCTTCAAGGTAATTTTCAGAACTTTTTTTCAGATTTGAGGTTGGGAATTCAATTTTGTCAATGTTTTCGGTGATCAATTTATGTTTGAAAACAATGGAATTTGGATCAAACATGAGAGGTGGCTTGATGTTCCTTTCGTTGAGCTGTGCGAGATTGACCGTGCTCAGCCATGGATGTGCACACAGTTCATTCAAGCCTTTCTTAAACCCAAGGCGGCTTTGAGCCTTCGTCTTGAAAAGTTGTTTCAAAAAATGTTTAAAATCCTCAGAAAGGTCTTGGAATTGCGGGTTCTTTTCCTCACAAAATGATCTGTCATCATCATTAAACATCGGAACCTTTCCAGTTACCAACTCATAAGCAAGAGTGCCTATGTTGTAGTAATCCACCATGAAATCATATCCATCGCCTCTCGTGGCCTCTGGTGCCATGATTTCTGACGTCCCACAGAAAGTGTAGTTCAGGCTCTTGGAGCTCTCGACTTTTTTCGCAAGACCAAAATCAGTAATTCGAATGTGTCCGTCGAGATCTAACAAAATATTCTCGGGCTTCAAGTCTCTGTAAATATAATGTTCGCGGTGGATGTCGTTCAATCCTAAGATGACCTCTGCCACATAGAACCTGGCTTCTCTTTCAGTTAGCACTCTTTGTTTGGCGACACGATGCATATCGCCACAAGGAATGAAATCTAAGACGAAGTAGCAGTAGTTTTCCTATCAATCAATGAATTACTTTTTTTGTTAACTGAACAAGAAGCTTACTGTTTGGAAAGCGTAGCGCAGAGGTACAATATGAGACGAATGAGATAGGTCCAGCATGGCCTGTCGCTCTCTTAGGATCATTTTCCTTTTGTTTTCTTTCAAGTTCGCGAGAGGTAGCTGCTTGAGTGCATACAGAACGCCGGTGTCCTTTTTTCTGACTAATTAAAATTTAATTTAAGATTTGAATTGAGGAGTGATTCCTACCCAAATAAACTTTGGAGAAAGCTCCAAATCCAAGCTTGATCTCAACAGAAAAGTCGTCAAGTGAAATCTTTTTCGTGCTACCATCCTCTTTCGCTTTCGAAGTCTGTCGATAGAAAGGATAAAGCACAGTGCCAGACTTGAGAACTGAGATGCTTCGGTAAGGGAAGTTGAGCCAATGATCAACGGCGTACTCTCGACTCACAGTACAGAGAGTGGCGATGTTGTCGAAATTCTCTTGGTCAGGAAAGACTTGCTTGAGCTTGGAGACGGTCTGCTCAAGTAACCAATGGCAGGTAAGTTCATGAGCTTTTTCGGAAGGGAAGGCTATTTCAATGCGTCCCTTAGCTCCATTTTGTATGTATATGACAGTCGTGTTGAGCATAAGTAGGAGTTGAGTTTTTGTCTAAAAGAACTATTAAAGAATTATAGGATTAGCGTTTTCAGACCTTAGATAAATCTGCTGGAATCACTAATCGGCTTTTTTGATTAAAAGGCTTTAGTAAACAAACGAGCTGATAAAAATTTTTAACCCAATCAAACTCACTGCAGCGTGATACCGACTTATTTTATTGTCAGCAATAAAATTGATCCAGTTTTCGAAATAAAGTGTAGACTTGAACTTTTAAACGAACTTAATCATCGAAATGTTCTTCTGTTAATTTCTGTCTGTGTTCTTTTACAAAAGAAAATGGGTACATAGAGTTATTTATGGGTTTGATGTTCCTTTTAGTAATAAATACGATTAATGAGATATGTTATGTTGTTCTCTTACTGAAAGAGGAGTCTCTGTTGAAAAGTTCAAACTTTTCACAATGAAACTTTATGAATGGATATATTCTAGTATGAAACGATCGCATTCGGGCTCGGTCGGTTCTGAAGGAATTCAGATGTGAAAATGAGGAAACTAAGTGAATATGGCAGAGGAAGGAAATTCTATTATAAGACTTAGTGATTTCATCGCGGAGAACAGCTTCATTTCTACATATTGGGAATCCCATTATTCAACTCTAGCAATATTTACGAGCTTGTTTGCTAAAAAAGAAAAGATACAGTGATATAATAGATATCAGAAACTTTTTCCGAAAACGCAATTGATGACGAAAGCATATAGTGAACGAGTTCTTCTTGAAAGCTGCTTGGATCGAACAGCAATCGCAGTTCAGAATAATGTTTTTGTGAAAAGAAGTTCAGTATGATTTTTACCGGATAAGATTGATCTACTGTCGAAAAAACGGGCTCAAATTTAATTCGCGATTAATTGAGAAAATGATAGAATATATTCTAAAGAACACACTGAAAGAAAAAGCTTCTTGTGAAAAATTAAAAAAAAAAAAGAGGCTAGGCTAGCAGGAATTTCGTTTGAATGTGGGTTGTGATGACATAACCTCAGTAAGTCTGTTTTCACACAATTGTTCTTTTAAAAAAATTTAAGAGCAGTGCATAAAAAGCAACAGCAGTCAGTATTGTTCTAATAATTTTTGAATTAGCAAAAACTCTTTTAATAAAAGAATAAACCTTGGAAAGATACTTATTGTGTTCTCAGTAGTTGGCTCGGGAAAACTTTTGTGATGGGATGACTCTGTTGCTTGAAACAGTCTATGTAAAGTGGTACAGACCTGGGCAAATTCAAGGTACCTGTATTTTTCAGCTATTACCTGACCTAATTTCGTAGAATTTTATGATTTTGAAAAGAACAGAGTAAATTTTTCCAAAGCAAAAAAGCATTCAGAATAAGGAGACTATGAGAGGTGGTCAGCTTTATTGGCTCTAATGATTAAATCTTTGAAATACTCTATGCGATTCATTTCCTTCTTTCCATGAGACCTTATCAAATTAAATTAGCCAGACTCTTATCACCTGAGCTTCATAATCAAACGAATAGTTGTTCAATCTGATGCACTACCTCGGCTTACTGAAGAGAAGTATTGAATAAAAGAATAGACTCGCGTGAAAAAAGCTCTTTGAGTTAATTTCTTAAAATTTATTAGGATGAACCTCTATTTTATCTGAATTAAATTTGCAATTGCATGTCCTTGCTAGTAGGTTCTTTTGGTTTGTCGTACCTAATGGATGTTCTCATTGTCGCTTTTTTTCTGGTACTACAGTAGGAATAAAACATACATCTACTCAGTTCTCGATTAAAATATCATTGCTTAATGAATCTCAAAGAAACGTTGGCAAACTTTCGATAAGCATTGTGGCAAGAAATGAATGTTTTACAGCTCCCTCGCAGAACATTTTAGGTGAGTGTAGAACCTCTGAAATTTGATAGGGAGAAAGAATTATTTCAGAAGTTTTGAATCTTTCGATGTTTGAAACATCTATTTTTTTGGGCAATTTTCCATTATGTCATCCCAGAAAAGCTACTTCTATCGATTTTTCTTCCAACAAAAGAGATTTACTGCCAACAGAAAAGTCTCGACTCATGCAAAAAAGGATAACTATCAAATCAAATTCCCAAACAAATCTTATCGATTTCCACGATTTGGTAGTCCTGAAACCTAGCACCTATCGAATATGAGAATCTGACCATTTTTGAGACATTACAATTTTGTGTCTACAAATTTCCTTCATCGATCAACTTACTTTAATTCATGATAAATGTCCTCTGCAGTTGTAAGCAATGTAGCTTCTAACACAATAATTTCATAACTCCTTTCGTCAATGTCACCGAGGCTTTCAGAAATGATATTTTTTACATTGATGCCTTCATATTGAAAAATTAAAAAATATATTGAAAATTACTCAAACATCATGACTGAATCTGTATCACTGTTAACTACTCTCTTGGTTGCGGTCATAGCTCTCTGTTTTAGTAGTCAATCTGTTCAAGGAGAGAATACTGACGCTGGGAAGCTTTCGCTCTTTATGGCACTTCACAGTCACCAAGATCTCGCGTGGCTCCAAACTGCAGAATCTTATTTCGAAGGGAATGCATATGGTTGCACAAGCTGCTTTTACAGCGATATGACAGCTTTTCTCACTCAGCATCCTCAGTACAAAATGCTAGTTGTAGAAGTATGGTTCTTAAAGAGATGGTGGGAGTGGAGTCCCGGAGAAGAAAGAGCAGCGTTTCGTAATTTACTGGAAAATGGACAGATCGAAATCGTGAATGGAGGCATGTCAACTAATGATGAAGCTTGCATCTATCATGATCATTTAATCGATCAATTCACACTAGGACACCAGTTTCTCTTGAAAACTTTTAATATCACGCCTCACATCGGCTGGTCAGTTGATCCTTTCGGCCATTCTGCAGGGCATGCGTGGTTGCTGTCCAAAATGGGATATGACTCTTTGTTTTTAGGGCGAATCCACGATAAAGATAAGGAAGCCAGAAAAATCAATGGGCAGATGGAATTCATTTGGCATCCGTTCAATGACCAGAAGCAGCAGCTCTTTACCCACATCCTTTTTAACAATTACTTTGAAGCACCAATTTGGAACAATCAACAGTTCTGCAAGTACTTGCTATGCAATGAACAGATCACAAACGAAACGATGAGCGCCTTTTTGGATTTTTTGGCTGAAAGAAAGAAAGCCTCTCTCACAGACAACGTGTTTTATGCAATTGGAGATGATTTTGCCTTCTCATTTTCAGGGGAGAAAGATTTAAATAATGTTACAATTTTCATGGAAAAAATCAAGCCGAGCCTAAAGGAGTTCAAATTTTCGGGTTTGGGGGACTATCTAAAAAGAGTTCATGAGAGTTTCATTGGGAATAAGAACAAGGGATCCAAAGGGCAGGATCTATCGACATTCACTGAAGATTTTTTCCCGCATACAAGTTTTGAGATCATGTCAGGCAGGCTTATGCCATGGACTGGGTTTTATACAACTAAGCCCGTGCTAAAAGGGCTTGCTTATGAAGCCATGAGATACCTCACCTCCCTCCGAACACTTTACGCGAAAATTCTATTATCAGACAGCCAAGCATCTCTTTTGCGCCGTAGAAACGTCTGGGACCAGCTCTATCCTTTGGAAGAGGCGCTCGCGATCATCTCACACCATGATGGGATCACTGGAACGTCCCGAGCGGTTGTAGATGACGAGGATTTTTATGGAAGGACGATTAAAGCGAAGAAGAAAGTTGAAGAGGTATACAAAGTATTAGTTCTACGAGTATCTCATTATTTATAAAGACTTTCCTGGCGCTTCTAGAAAAATATTTAGCTCAAGAAAGATTAAAAGAACCAACGGTTACTTTAGAGACATCAGGATGGAAAAATGAGTACTTTGATTTCAGTTACACGCAATCACACAGTGCAATGCTAATCCAATCAAACTATACACATGTTACAGTTTTCAACCCAGCAAATACGCGGATTAACCTGTATATCAAGCTGAAAACAAAGAAAAAAGGGCTAGCAGGTAATCTTGCATCTATTGCCAGCAAATTCTAACCATTTAAAACTTCACGACAATAGTTTTTGATCATCATAACCAGCCTGTGAGATCTGATATCTTCTGCCTAAATACGACAAATCCGCTGGATTGTACCCTCTACTTCACAAAGACATTCAATCCTTTTGAAGTGAAAACCTTCAGAATCATTCCAACGAAAGTTTCCGATGTAAGGAAACCACAAAATGCGGTCCAGCCGATCGAAGTGGCCAATGGGAGATTAAAACTCAAATTCCTTGATGAAAATATGACGACATTTTCACTTTCTACTTGCAACGAAGCGAGCGAGTGCGTCAATGATGTGATTCAATTGGATTATAAATATTACACTTCTCGATTTTCTGGCGCATACCTATTCGATCCTAAGAGTCAGGAGCCTTCAGCTTTTGGAAATTTCATCAAATCTCAAGTGTTTCTTGGAGATTTTTTGACAATAATCCAAGTAAATTTTCTTCTTTCGAACACTAGACTCATCCCCGTAATCTCTGCTAAGATCATTAGAGATACATTAGTCACGACGATTACTATCTACAATGAAGACGTTGACTCAGGCATTGAAATTCAGACGTATATCCATCCAATAGTGGAAATACTACATGGAGTTGAGGTTGTCATGAGTATAAATTCAAGCACAATAAATAATGGCGCTGGAGAAAAGAATCCAAATTCAACTGTGTTTTACACCGATTCAAATGGGCTAAGAATGATGAAGAGGATATTTGGCTTTAAAGACACATTCACGCCAGCAACGCGCACAATCCAAGAGAATTACTACCCAATTACTTCAGCTATATATATTGAAGATAACTTATCTCAGAAAAGGCTGACTCTTCTCACGGATCGATCGCAGGGAGGGACGAGCCCAAAGATTGGTAATATCGAAGTCATGCTACATAGGATCTGCGAGTTAGATGATGAGCTCGGGCTTCAAGAGGTTCTCAAAGATTTAAATCCCAAGACGAGACAAACGAGGATTGTCGATGTCTCGCATTATCTGATACTCGGAAAAGGTAATCAGGCATCATCTTTGAATTTTAGTAATTTTATTTTTTTCATAATCATAGGTAGTGAAGCACAGCGCAAAAGACAATACAGAATTGACAATCAACCCCTTGTTTTTCTTGGATCTTCGAAAGCAGAGTTCAATCCTATTCGAGAGGAAAAAAGGTACTTAAACTTCCATCAAACTCTCGTAATCCGTTTGATAATATTTCTAGAAAGCCTTTGGTTGAAGGACCGTCAGTTGAAGATAATAATATGAAAGTAAGTATGAGATTCCTTCCTGAAGGAGACCTCTTAGTGAGACTGCTCAACCTGGATGAAAACAAAAATCAAGTAGTTTCAGTCAATAAACTTATGGAAAAACTTGTCGGACACCCGATGGTCATTAAAGAAATGAAAGAAGTCACATTGAGTGGAAATCAGAATTTGAATGAGTCTGTGGAGAAAAAACTTGAATGGATAAAAACGAAGGACTCACAAAATAAGATAGGTATTCCAATTATCTCTTTCTGGCTGCTCATATTGGTGCTAGTATATTCCCTTGATAAATTGGAAATTGCCCCGATGGACTTAAGAGCTTTTGTTATCAAGCTTTAAATGCGGAGATTATTTTTCACAAATTTTAAACATGCGCAATGAGCCTGCAGACAGTCGTCGGATTGAGTTTCTGTATTGTCAATTTATAAGCGTTTTCTTGCAGATAAAAGAATATTTTCATCAACTATCTTATTGCGTCAAGTAAAAGCTTAGTTTCATCATATGTAGAGCTGAGTAGTAGTGTGAAATTATTATAATAGTCTTAAAGCACGTGATCTTTCAAAGAGAAGATGTTAATCAAAGTATAAAGTATAGATGTTCTTTTCTCAATGAAAGACACTTCACAAACGATAAGCAGAAGAAGAAGCATTAACCTTCATTCACATCTAATGGTCCCCTATGAAATCGATTGAAATTCTTTTTCTCAGTCAGCAAATAGCTCCCTACATGGTTTTGTAAATTTGATAATAACTGTTAAGAGGCTAGAACACACTTTAAACACCATTGTACGCATTTTCTTTTTGTATCTAAATCGAAATTAGTGCATTTGAATAACAAATTGAATATTTATTTATTTCTCCCGCTTTCTCAGATAAAAAATGTTCCTATCAAAAGGTATCTCTTTCCAACTCATTCACGCTTAATTTCCTACCTTTCCACTTCAGCATCATCGGAACTTCCTTTAGTCTTCGAATTTGGTTCTCTTAACACCAGAGTCGGATATGCCGGAGAAGATGCTCCGACAATAATTCAAAACACTGTATCTAACCAATGAGACACATCGTTTTAAATGATTCCAGAGCGTAGGACTAGAACTCGGACCCAACGATGAGAAAAAAGCCGTATTTGATATCAGTCCTTATACTCAGCATTCAACCGACTACATGATCAAGAATCCTCTTTTAAATAATTATGGTAATTTACCAATCCAACCAACACCTAAAACTTGCATAGTTTATGACTGGGACCTTATGGAGCTTATGATTAAAGACCTTGGCAAGAAGCTGGGTGCCGTATTTGAACGAAGTCCTACACTCATCACCGAACCCGCAGTTCATAATAAAGATTTTCGATTGAACTTCGTCGAACTTCTCTTCGAGAAGTTTAATGCTCCTTCAGTCTTCTTCCATAAAGCACCGCTTCTCAGTCTCTATGCATTTGCTCGTGAAAATTCCATGATGGTTGATGTCGGCGCAGAACATATCTACTGCACTCCTATTCAGGATGGACTAATTCTCGAAAAAGGTAAGTTCTTAGTATGAAGAGAATATGATCCCGAACGACTCTAAATCATGTAGGTGTTATGCGAGCTGATGTAGGAAGCGAGTATATTACTCGTAAACTGCTTGAACAAGTCGAAAGTCGAGATAGCAAGACAAAGCTGAACTGCACCTATAAAACGCCATCGCTTGGAAAATGCAAGATTATCAATGATTCCATAGATTATGAAACTTTTTGCAAATTGGTAAATTTTTTCGCAATAAGGTTCATTTTATCACTAATTCTCTAAGGAATTCATGCGTGAAGTTAAGCATGCGCAATGCAAAGTTCTCGAATACAGGATTGAAAAATTGTAGCAATCACATTTCGATTCCAGTGGTTTTTGACTTTATTTTTTCTAATGTTAGGAAATTCAATGAGACAGTTGATAAAACCTCCTACGAGCTTCCGGATAAATCATTAATTGTTTTATCTAAAGAAATTTATACGCTCCCAGAGCTCTTCTTCCAGCAAATTGTAAGGATTTTCTTCTTAAATTGAAGTAATTGAAAACAATCTATAGGAAGGAAAATATTTCAATGGGCTGCAATATTTCATTAAGCAATCACTGGAAAAATTGGACATTGACTCGAGAAAAGATCTTCTTCAGAATATTGTACTCACGGGAGGAGGATCTCTCCTTTCAGGCATGCAAGACCGACTTCAGAGAGAAATGCTTGAGGTTGATATGGGAGGCCTGAATAGCAGAGCGAAAGTGTTTACTGCCGGACAGCCAAATGAGAGGAAGTATTCCAGTTGGCTTGGAGGTTCAATTCTTGCAAGTATGTCTACCTTTTCGTCATATGCTATGTCCAAACAGGAGTACCAAGAGCACGGAGCAGTTTTGATTGAGAGAAAATGCTTTTCATAAATTTTCACGTAATTGACTAAGATTTCAGCAGCAGAATTAGCAGTGTCACCTTCTAGAGAAGAGCTATATCTCCCTTATATATGATAGCGAGAGTGTGTTCTGTATCGAGTTCCAGCAGTGAATGAAATATGTGCCAGCCCAAAAAAAAAATCAAACTATTTTTTTTTTTCAATACGAGCATGATGCCACATCTATTAGTGTTGGAGAAGAGTAAATTGTTAATTGTGATTTGATAAATGATGATTTTTCTTCTCATGCATAAAAAGAAATAACACAATGCCTTTATGAAAAGTGTGAGAATAATCGCTTAATTGGCTAAAAATAAATTCAAGGCTCAAGCATAAAGTATGTCAAATGGACTGCAAATAGCTTCTGACATCATTGGCTGGATGTATACCGTAATCTGGTCATCAGGTTACTACGGGCAGGTCTATGAGAACTATAGCCTCAAAAAGTAACACACTTTGATGAAACTCATGCAGTTTTATTGAATAACCATTGTTTTTTATAGAGTTGAGGGATTCAGTGTTGATTATGAGATTCTGAACCTTAACGGCTTCATATTTTACGGTATATATCTATCAATAGGATTTTTCGATGAAGGCAACAGTTGGGGTATTGGACAGGTTGATTGAATGCAATTTTGATGTCTAATTTAATAAATCCAAGGTTGACATACAAGATCTTGCTTTCGTTTATCACGCTCTCACAATGGTGTGTATTTTGGGAATACAATGCCTAATCTACCCTGTACATTATAAATTCTTACGATAGAGTCTAATGCTCATAGAGAGGAAAAAATAAAGTGTCTTTATTTGCTATTGCGGTGATAATAACCCTCTGGAGTGTCCTAGCGATTGTCTTTTTCATTACTAAAGTACGGCGGCTTCATTTGAAACACAACAGAATTTTATATCTTTTCAGGTTTTTGGATGGGTGGAATCAACAGAGAAATTCAACATTTTCCTTTGCTTTGGATGGGCCAAAATCTGTATCACTTTGATAAAATACGCTCCGCCAGTACAGATTGAGTATTGAAAGAAGCTAAGCATGATTACCATAGGCATTCTGGAATTATAAAAGAAAAAGTACAAAAGGATGGAATATTTACAACATTCTCAGCGATTTCGCTGGAGGAGTGCTTTCTTGTTTGCAAGTGTTTATAGACTGTACAAATAAAGGTAAATATTCAGTGCAAAGGGAGAGAAATAAATGTTTCATTTATAGGATGGCATATTTTCAACCCTGCAAAGTTCGCGCTCGGGTTGGTTGGTCTTGTTTTCGATATTATCTTTATGTTCCAGCACTACGTTTTGTATCGTAAAAACAGATATAGTTCATTTATTGAAGAGGGTGTTCAAGAATCTCCGACAGACTCAAGAGAAGTAAGCCGTAAATATTTTTACATGACTGATTAAAGTGAAGTTCCTCGGAGAAAATGAACGCGGTGGAAATCTCAAAACCTACCTGGTTGACGCCACAACTGCCGACGGACGCCTGAATCAGGCATAGTTTCTCAAAGCAATCATCTAAAAATATAATTTCATGTTTTGTAGTAAGAGTTTTAGTGGTATTTCATAACAGCAAAATAAACAGACTTCTCACTGAAGGGAGAAAGAGCAACTTTTTCTTGATGGACTACAACATGCTTCGCTACATCTTTCGAAATCAGTAATTTATTTGAGCAATCTCTTGGCGATTTGGATACGATCTTGTCATTTCAGCACATGAAAAATAGTTTATTTTTGTGAAGAAGAGAGAGTGCATAAAAAACAATTAGTAATTAGATTTGGATAACGATCTGACACGATAATTCTAAGTTACAGTTGATATTCTGCAAAGCGTTTCGGAGATCCAGGACGACTTCGAAACTTTTGAAATTCGTGCAATAGTATGACAATGTTATTATCGAATCCCAGGAAATGATTATGGCTTTCGAATCCTTGATAATATTGCTCAGGATAATATATCTGGAACCATAGAAATTGTTCTTTTTGCAGTCAAACTAGCATGGTTCCTGGATCATTCGACCGGCAATTAGCTATTCAATGGCATTTGAGGCAACCCATTTCAAATCGTTTTCATATTGATGAAAGAGAGCTAATTTTGCGCTCTCGCACGTAAGATAGTTCAAAACGTTCCTATCTAAGCATTGCTTGCTTTTGTACTTCACTATGAATTTTAAATATTTGCCGGGATCTGTGCGCACTTGTAAAGTTCGCCGTTAATTAGACGACTAGTATTTTATCAAAGAACGGTAAGCTCTTAAACCCATAATTTTTCAGGTTCAGCATCGTTAGTAAGTCTTACGTGTTTAATATGTTAGATTGCGTAGAACTCACTGTTAGAAAAGATCCATCCAAATAACAAATTCCTCCCTTGATCACTAATATCAGTGATAGGCTATCAACAATTAACTTAAACCCTGGTCACAGGGTGGAAGCCCTCGATTGAAACGCACTAAATCTCGGCTTGGTTTAAAAGCCAAGGCCAATTCTATGGAGATAATTTGCTTTTCTGTTCTGAATAAGTATATTAAATTCTGGCTGGGCATAGCTCATCGTTAAAAAAAGCTATGAATTGGATTTAGTAGAACTTATAAATTAACAAGTTATTCTTTAATTAATAACTTTGCAAGGCTGAGCAACCTTTTTTCTCGCACCGTTCCAAAAGCCAAGCACACTGAAAATGGAAGGTTTCTTCGAAAACCATTTAAGCGAGGCAAACGTGTCTCAGCAGTATCTGCAGAATATGCTGAGTTGGAGCCACCCAAACCTCGACAGCGCTAATTCGGTAATTCCTAGTCATTGTAAGCGTTCTGATTTTCCTAAATTCAGCAAAACCAGCTGCTCGGCATTTCTCGAACTGAGTCGAACGGCAAGAGACTTTCATGCTCTCTTTGTTCGAAAGAGTTTAGCACAATGTCAAATTTGAAGCAACATATGCAAGTTCATGAAGAGAAGGTAACTTGTTAAATGTCCCATCTTCTCACCCTTTCAATGTAGGATAATCGCCAAAACTTCAAGTGTCACATTTGCAAAAAAACTTACCTCTACAAATGCAGTCTCAGCAAACACCTCAAAACACATGCTGGAGGCGCGATTCCTGCCGAAAGCGATGTAACGACGGCAACGTCATCTGTATCAGGACACTCAGACGCGAATTTGGAGCCGAAATCTCCAAAAAAAGTCAAGGTGGAGACCAATTCACCTCCTGTAGTGAACCAGCTCATGCCTGAGAAAATCCGGGAGATAATCGAATTAAATCAAAAATTAATATCGTTTCCAGTAAAGGAATCCTACCAGTTCTCCTATAAGCAGCCGCTATTTGGAGGAGGTTCTCAATTGTTGAAGATAACAATTGAACCAATACAACCCGATAGCCAAAGCAGTTGGCTAAATTATGGAGATAATTTAACTTATGACTCAAGGCAACGAGAGCCAGCCCCCTCAAACCCGAAGAAGCCATGTGAAGACCAAGACTTCATTGATGGGTTTTTCAAAGAGGACGATTCGGTACCCCTCCCGGACTTGGGGCTATTCTCTCTCTAATCTAATACACACAAACGAAACAAATAAAAAGACAATAACCTTATTCCCCCTTATTTAACCACTGAAGATAGTTAGAGCTCAAGCTAGTTGTTGTACTATTAATTTAGCAATAATGCGATCTTGATTGGAATCAATTTATTTTGATTTCAAGCCTGGTTATTTGAAAATATCGCAATGCTACTGCCAATACATATATTAATCCGTTTTAGTTGTGTTAGACACCTACATAATAACATAATACATAAATTCTTAGTATGAAATGAATTAGTTAGTTATTCTCTCCATCTCTGAGAAGAAAACAGCCAATCAACAATTGCTTTCTTATGAGATCAAAGCGCAATAATATAATAATATGATTAATAACCTCTTTTGTTTGGAGAGACAGAGAGGTGAAGAAGAGTCGAAAAAAGAGAGGCTTTCATTAAAATCGTAGAAGAGTCAAAGGCTTTGGAATGAACAAATTTCTGTTGCTTCATTTGGGATACAAAGAATTAGACACTCCTCTGTATTCAGCTCAGCATTTAATGAAAAAAGATCAACTCGGACTTCTTATTTCGAAGCTTTATTGGATATTTGCTTCTTATGCGTCTTTCTGTATTCTTAAATCCGAATCTGAATTTATTGCAAGTTTAAAGCGTTTTCTAATTAAGATTAGCCTTTACTACTACAACAGTAACCTTTAGTGAGAGAATTTAATCTATTAAGAGGGCATCAGCTTTTTTTTTGGTTCCTCGAGATGCACCAAATTAGAAAAGAGTAAGGGATGCATCTAAAATTTCCGATAGACATTTTTATTTCATTGTTATTGAGAACAACAAAAATAAATTCAAAAATTTCAAATAATTCGTTTTGACAGACATGGTAACGCAATTGTTTAATTAAAACTAAGCAGAGAAATTATTAACGAAATATATTGCCATCCCTCAAAGCAAACAATCGAAATTCTCATGGAAATGTTCGTGAATCCAATGCATAAAGACCTAACTGACGAAAAGGATACTGCTGCTGAGAATTTGCAAATATTAGATCCTGAATCTTCAGTGGCAAGCGAAAAATTATTGGAAATTACCGAAAAGAGTGTGGAGGCGAGCTATATAGATGAGTTGCCCTCACAAAATTTTAATAATCAATACTTCGACCCTAACCAGAGCAGCCTCAACCAATCAAATATCTCAAATTCGATCAATGTTGGGAGACAGCCAGCTGATAGAGGAAGAAGTAGAAAAAATCAAGCTCTTGAAGAGGAGGCTCGAACGTCAGGAGGACACCTGCTACATCATATCCGTCAAGAACGCGAAAGTGAGAGAGAAGGGCTCAAAAAGGAGAACGTAAAGGATTTGATAAAAAAATATGAGAATCAGAGCAACAAAGAGAACCGTGCAAAGTCTGAGCCTCCTAAACAGATTGAGCCCAGAGAGTCTATAAAAGACTTAATAAAAAAATTTGAGACTGGGAAAGCAAAACAAACTGAGAATAATGGAGAAAATCGCTTAAGGCTTCATTCAGAAGAAAGAGAGTCTAGCAAAGGAGGAGTTGTGTCGGAGATGATCCAAAAATTCCAGAAAGATATCGAGGCTAGAGAAAGCGCCAAGCAGAGAGAACTTCAACAGGCGGAGGCTCTGAGGAAGCTTGCGGCTGAGCAGCGGAATAAAATCGAGAATAGATTATTGGATGATTCGGTGCAAAAGGAAGAAATCGAATCGAGTATAGATGATAAATCTCATAATGTCGCGGACAATCCTTTTCCAATCCTTTCTGCTGAGAAACAGAAAGAGAGCGAAGAGCAGTTTAGGGGCGATTTAAGGGAGACTGCTAATTTTGACGCTCTTGTCAATAAGGATGACAACTCAAATAAACAGCCACATACCAACGATCAAATACAATTTAATCCTTTTCACATTACTCCTTCAAATGAACATGAAAATCTCCTCCGACCAAGTGGAGATTTCGGATTTCATAAAACTCATCAGAACTACCACTCCGGGATGAGTCCGAACAGACAGCTGAATGAAATCGAGGAGAATCCGGCTGAATACCGTAACTCTGCTCTTGATGACGCTGAGCACAAATTCCCAAAACAGATGAATAATGTAGAAGAGGAAAGTGAGAGCAGTCGGTCCTATCAGCAAGAAGAGCGAGAAAACCGATGGAAATACGATTTCCCTCAGGGAGGATATTATCAAATGGGAGGGGGTTTCGACAAAAATACTCGAATGATCGGAATAGAGCATGTTTTGGATGAAGACACTGAGCACACAAAAGACTACACTCAAGTTGCTTTCAAGAATACTTTCTTCAAAAAAGACCAAGACCAAAGTGTTTCTATGAATGTTTCAAAAATAAAGGAATATTCGATGATTTCACAAGGGAGAGACCAGAGTCTAATATTACGAGCGGCTGATGATACGAATGCGAAGAATGGTGGGGGACAACTGAAACTGCTCGATTTGAATGACATTCAGCAAGGAAAGCCAAAAAGTCTGGTAACGGTCAGCCAAACACCATCAAATAATCTGACTAACACGAAAATGAATGAAGCAAATATCATTAGTGCGATGAACACAGGAAGCCAGCCCTCGCGGTCTCAAGATTCACAAAAACAGCACAGCCTCGATGATTCGAATGTATTCAACAAAATAGATAAGGTTTTGAAAGATGGCAATCTGCTTGATGAGTTAAACGAGTCTCAGAAGCAAATAATTCAGGATATTGATGAAGAGCAAAAACAAAACGCCATCAGACTTCTTTCCGAGAGAGTCAATAAGGAGAGCACTCCAACTAAAGAGACCATGATAAATACCGAAATCCCTCCAAATAAAAATTCTAATAACTATAGTCCTCTACCCGAACGAATTTCTGCGATTTCGAGAGGTGGAGAAAGAAAATCCCTGCTTCCTGACCAAGGAGAGGAGAATGCGTATCTGACACAAGGAGATATCGATTTTTTTAATAAGTTCCTTGATATTTCTGCAATTCCGCAATTCAATGAACACGACCTTGAGTTAGAAGCTGAACGGTTCCATTCGCCCAACGACCCAAATCAAAAGGCGATTAAGCCATCTTCTGGATCGAAAATACCCGCTTTTCAAGCGCATCCCGAAAATGAAGTGCAGCAAGATAGAGGAGGACCGAATCGATCTGGCTCGGAATCACCAGAAGCTAAAAATTCACAGGGAAGGAAAAAAAGAGAGTTCAAAATCCAACAAGTTGAAGGACTACAATACGAGCCCGCAGTGATGAAAGAGCAATTGAGCCAACCACAGGGCATGGATCAGAAAGCAGAAGTTCTCCCGATTCAGCAAGAAAGTGGTCAGAAGAAAGGTTCAGAGTCCGAAAACAGTCAAATCCGCTTGAACAAATCAGCAGAAGTACAAGTAGCACACCGAACAGAAGCAAATGTAAATCAGCACCAAGAAGCCAATATTCAGAAGGATACAAAGGATGCATCATCTCAGTCCGCTCAGGTGAAGCCACAAGGACAAAACGAAAGCACACAGCCTCGAGCTACTTCAGGATTGACGGCAATTGATAGAAATAAGATTCGCAATGAAATCAGAGAAAAAATGAATGATATCGAGAAGGAGCTTCAAAGGAGAAGAGAAGGCCTCAATAACCTACCACCGTTAGGGAGCTATAAACGACCTCAAATGGAAGAGCCGAAAATTTTCCAAAAAACCGCGTCTAATTCCCGAGACAAACCGGAAGCCACGACCACCAACAAATCATTCGACAAAACTTCAACTCAGCAACGATCAGCTCAAGATGAGGCTAAAAAATTCGTTGAAAACTTTTTCGCAAAGAATTATGATAGAGGTGAGTTATTTAAAACCGACAAAAAGAGCACTGATAATTCACCTCACGTAAGAAGCAACAACGAGTCTTATGTGTCGAATCAATCGAATCAATCGAACCAAGAATCCAATAAATACTATTTCGAACCAAGAGGAACTGAATCAGGGACGGTCACTAGCAAAACTAAACCTTTCACAAATCCTATCACAGTAGAACCTTTCAGGGAGACACTGACTCTTTCTTCGCATACACCTGTCGTCCAGCAGGTCAAGCATGCTGATGAAGGACAGTCAGAGAAGCTAAGAGATTCCATATCACAGAGTCATGCTCAAAGATTGAGCTTATCAGCGGACCTTCTGCAGCAGCGCAAACAACAAGAACAGAACCGGCCCAATCTAAATTCATCTGCTGGGAACGTATCTTATGCAAATTCAGAGGATTCTCATACAGGCAAAACTACCCAATCACAGTATATCAAAGCTGAAACACCTAAAAGGTCATCACCTATAGAAGAAGGAAATTGGCTAAAAGGTCAGCCTTATGCTTATTCTGCCACTCAAGGCCGCGACACTGTTGGGTCTAGCGTAGGCCGTGAAACGATAGAATCGAACCCAAGGTTCAGTTCTAATCCTTCAAGTCAATACCCTGATTCGAACAGACCTAGCGAAGGCAATGCTTTTCTGCATCCAAATCAAATCCAGATTGTGAAAACAACTAGTATGGGTTCTAACGAATATACTGCTCAGCACCAGCAGCAAAACATTCCCAATAGGGATCAGCCACAAAGAATTACTGAAAACTATTCCTTGAGCAACACGGTCACTACAAACACGAAACCAGCTCCTCAAACCCAAATCACTACTGCGATTCCTCATGGAAAGGGGCCTGAACAAGTAACTAGTTCATCAATGAAGCCTAATATAAGAGCAAACGAAACACCAAAATCGAAACCCCACGAACCTCAGTCTATAAAAACAGCTTCTAAAGCTGACTTAAGCGCACTCGATACTTCAAATGTCAACGAAGCATCTACTAGTGAAGGGACTCTTCGCCCTAGAGTTGTCCCGATCACACAAACAAAGGCGAATAGACCGAAATTTGCATCAGCTGGGCTGCCGCGTGTGGTATTTGGCTATAAAGTGAAAGAAGATATAGCGTATCGCCCCATTGAAGAGAGAAAAATAAACAAAGATGTATTTTGTATGAACTGCGAAGAATTCATTGCAATAGAACAGGTTGATACGCACTCACAAAACTGCGTGAAAAAAGCGGAAGATCATCAACAACATAGGAAAAAAGGCATCTTTGATAACCCTGAATTCAAGCAGTCGGACCAGGCTAAGATCGAGGACCTCAATCAGAAGATCGAAAGAATTATCGTGAAATTAAACGATGCTTTGAGGTCTGTTAGACATGGAAAGCTAAGAGTCGAATTTGTTGACGCAGTCAAAAGACTCGTTAAAGTTGCGAGGGATATCGTAGCGGAAGATTTCAATCCTCAGATCGTTCACAAGAAAATGAAGGAATTCGATCAAATATTTGGTCCACTGTCATCAGACGCGAAAGGTCAAGAGATTGGTGTATTGATTTACCTGCAAAGGATGTTTGTTGCTCTTCAGCACAAAGCCGATGAGTTCCGAGTCGAGGCTCACAATAGCAATATTTTACAATTGCAAGAGCAATTAGAAATTTACGAGCGTGAAACTCTGCGAAGGAAGGCTGAGTTAGAGCTTTGGCAGTATCAATCAGAAATGCTTCAAGATATTCAAAGAAATGACGCTAGGAATATGAAGTATCTGAGGAATGAATTAAAGAGAGATGTCGAAGTTATTTCGCAAATTCAGTCAGAGATTGAGTCATCTGGAGACCGAAGCGAGGATACAGTGGGAACTACTGAGAGTGAGTTTCCATATACGGTTTCTCGAGTCCAGTCCAAAGGAACGCAGGCGGACAGAGAAGCTTTGAGAAGATATTTTTACACTGAAGCTGTTAATATTAAGTTGACTCTGCCGCTTAACCACCCATGCAGGGATCTGCTCATCTCCGATCTCTATGATCAGTGCGTGGCTCAGAACGTGCCGAAGGAAGATTACGTTAAATTTATTAGACGCAATTATAATTTGGTGTAAAATTGCATCGCATTTTTTCGATTGAATGTGGTATTTTGTGCATTAAAGTGAGATTGAAAACGATTTATCTAGTAGTAATTTCAAAGAAGGAATTTATCATATTATTTTTCATGTGATGAAGCTGGAAAACTCCGGCATATTTGGGATTAGCGTATCGATATTACTTTTTGTTGATGAAATCGAGATTTAAATTGTAAAGTAGGCAACTTAGATGGTTATTACACTCCTTTTGAAATTTCGTCTCTGTGCTCATCTTATAGAATTCTTATTACCCTTGAATTGAGACCAAAGAAATTTCATTTTTTAAATTCAATTGAAAAACTTCTCTTGAGTTAGCGAAGAGAGAGAGAATTACTCATTTCCTCCGTGAAATTGTCTTCAAAACATGAAGTACAGAGAGCTAGACCTTTAGACATCAAGCAATTTCGGAATGGTTCTCTTAATAATTGGTGTGAGGATAAATTTTATTCTAACCTCAATCGTTTTCAACTAATTCATATTGGTAGTATGCACTCCAGAATTGTATTTCATAGAAGTTCAATTAGGACACATAGAAGCCTTCAGTACCTTCATACATCGCCATCACGATCTTCTCTTTCATAGTTTCCTTATCAGGGTAACGAGGGATCTCCAAACTATGTGAACTAGTTTCACCAATTGGCCATCTAAACTAGCATATTTCAAAATTTACCAAGTATGCGCAATAGGCAAATCAGTATTTTTTAACCAATCAGCAAGCATTAGCTCAAGTGGGCTCTTTTTAAATCCCCCAGCAGGTACTCGAGAACTTCCTAGAGTTAATATATTGTAGTTAGTTATTTCTGTGATTGTTTCCGAAAGAAGTCTTACCTGTAACGAAATAAAGATATTGACTAAGCTCTTCATTAGTGAAAGACTCTAATATCTCCCAGAACCATAATGAGACATCCTCTGTGGCTGAGAGTTTGTAATATTTGAAATTCTCTTTCCAATCAACTAAATCGTAAACTTGTTCTCCTGCCACAATATACTCCAAATCGCTTGGAGCCATCAATTCTAAAGCTTTCTCTGGAATCAAAATATGGAACCCTCTCTTGAAAGCTTTTATTTGGTCCCGAATTTCGTCAGTGAGCTTTTTTTGACATAGCAACCTCACAAATTCTCGCTTATTTTCATCCGTAAC
>ENA-UOUE01000930-UOUE01000930.1-compost-metagenome-genome-assembly--contig:-NODE-930-length-21274-cov-5.045148_pt1 | contig 21274 bp, 13 predicted proteins | sample MGYA00238146_ERZ747223 | MGnify/ENA primary metagenome ERZ747223 (study PRJEB28781, sample SAMN06268865) | compost metagenome | isolation source: single cell | place: USA: California, Emeryville, Joint...
AAAGTCGCTCAGCAATATAGAACTAGCTATCTCTACGAAGGCCCAGAAGATGATGAAGTGGCTGCTTCGATCAGAGACTGCAACCCTAAGGGTCCTCTCATCTTGTACGTTTCTAAGATGGTGAAGGTGACATCTGGCAATAGATACAGAGAACGATTTGTAGCTTTTGGAAGAGTCTTTGGTGGCACAATTTCTACTGGGCAAAAGGTCAGAATTATGGGTCCTGACTATTTGCCTGGTAAGACTGACGATCTTTTCGTGAAAAAGAGCGTCCAGAGGGTCTACACTCTGACAAAGAAATACCTCGAACTTCTCGCAGATGTTCCTTGTGGTAACATAATGTGTCTCTTGGGTTTCGATCAATTTCTCCTCCACAACGGCACTCTCAGTAACAACGAAAGCGCCCATTGTATCAAAACTATTAAATTTTCTGTAGCACCCGTCGTACGAGTCGTCATCGAACCAAAGAATATTTCTGAATTACCAAAACTTATGGAAGGTCTTAGAAAGCTTTCAAAATCTGATCCTTCCAGAGTCGTCTGCACCCAAGAAGAAGACGGTCGGCAGATTGTCGCCAGCAGCGACGAGACACACATCGAACTTTGCTTGAATGATCTCCGAAAATACTCTAACTGCGAAATCAACGTGTCCGATCCTTTCGTCATTTACAAGGAAACTGCATCAGCTACCTCAAGTCAGATCTGCCTTTCCAAAACTCCCAACAAGCATAACATATTCTACGCGACTGCTGAACCTCTTAGTGATGAGCTCACGATCCTTCTAGAGGATGGAAAACACGGACCGAACATTGACATTAAAGAACAACAAAATGTGCTCTGCAGTAATTTCGGATGGGAAAAAACTGAAGCTCAAAAGATTTGGGCGTTTGGGCCTGAGAAAGTCGGTCCCAACATTCTCGTCGACGCCACTAAGGAAAATCCATACATGAATGAAATCAAGTATCCCATGGAAACGGCTTTCCAATGGGCCACACATGAAGGCGCGATGATGGGTGAGAACCTAAGGTCAGTCAGAATTAACATTGTAAATGTTGTTTTGCAAGGGAATCCGCTCTTCAGAGGAAGTGGTAGTTTCATCCCAACTGCCAGAAGAGTTTATTACGCTGCAGAACTTACTGCTGAGCCAAGGATCCAAGAACCAATTTTCTTGGCTGAGATAACTGCACCTGATGAAACTATGAATCGTGTCTATCGATGCTTAGAGAAGAGAAGAAGCACCGTTGTTGAAGAAGCGCCTGTTGCTGGCACTCCATTAATCAAAGTGAAGGCTTATCTTCCTGTGGCTGAAGCGTTTGGGCTTGAGGCGAAATTGAAAACGATCACTGCTGGTCAAGCATTCTCAAGATGCTTATTCCATCACTGGGCTCAAGTTCCTGATGATCCATTCCAAGAAGGAACTTTAGCCGCTACTATAGTTGCTGATATTAGAAAGAAAAAAGGGCTAAAGGAAGGTATCCCACCTTTGGATAGCTTTCTTGATAAGTTGTAAGCAGCAGTTGTTAGAAGGAATGCTCCGTTGAGATAATACTCTAGTTTCAATTTTTGATAAGGAGAAAAATTAACTAAATTTGTTCATGAATATTTTTACATTTTGTCTGGTATTGTGTGTTTATACACTAATTTATTCTTTCATATAAGAATATTGAGAAAAGCAAATTAGATGCTCTTTCCAACTATTTGGCTCAAGGGAACGAAATCCAAGTTTATCTTCGTCATCGAGTGATATTTAAAACTACACATCATCTTATAAAGAAAAGTGTCCTTGAAGAATACCGCAATATAAGTATTGCCTTACGACTTATAAATTAACACAGATGTGTATGGCCCTACTATACGCCTAAAATTCCTCTTTGCATTAAATTTTCTTTTACAAGAATGTGGCTGTATGAACCACTCAATGATGAGTCATTACTTAAACTAACTTAGAGATGTCAAAGTTGATCAGCACAGAGAGAAGAAGAATAAAAAAATCACATCCTATTGATCTCTAAGAATACACATTTAAATCAATGGGAAAAATGCCCTTGTTTCATAATGAAGACAGCAATTGATGCTGATGAAGCATATCTCTGAGGTTACTCAACGAAAGCGGTTTATTCAAAATCCCGTCCAATCCATTTTCAGAACACTTTCGACTGTAGTTCTCCCCAACTTGACACGTCGCTCCGAAAATCGGAAACCGTCTTACCCTTCTTTCGATTTGGTACTTCTTAATGTGTTTCACTATCGACAGTCCCGGGTTTTGAATCGTATCGCAATCGATCACAGCGAGTAAAACATTGTCTTGATGGCTCTGATAGTACTTGAAAATATTCGCGCTGGTCAGCGCTTCTACCTCCATTGCGCCACATCTCTCAAGCATTTTCGTGATAACATCCACATTATAAGAATCAAAATCAATCAGAAGCACTTTTTTAGGGCTCTCTGCGTTTTTCGAAGCGGCTTTTAACACCTTCATAAAAGTAGGGAATGAACTCGGCTTCGATAAGAAGAAATCTGCTTTGTAAGGACCTGCTGGATCAAGAAGCTCCTGCTGAGTTGCTGATTCTGAGTACCCAGTAAGGATGATAATTTTAACCGGCTTCCATTTGAATATCGCCTCGTGCTCTCGGATCAGCTTCGTCGCTACCTTTCCGTCCATTATAGGCATATCGAGATCAGTGAAAATCGCGTCGAAATATTGCTCTCCCTTCGCTCGATACAGCTCGACCGCTTCTAATCCATTATTTGCGATTATTATTTCCCCAACATTACATTTCTCAAGAAACCTACGGTTGATTTCTTGATTATAAGCAATATCTTCAACGATGAGGACGCGTTTGGCGATTTGCTGAGGCCTGGAAGCGGGCTGCCGAATTCTCTTATCCCGAGATATATCTGGTGATGAGAGCAGATTACCGGTCCGGGTCTTTAGCATTATGATGAGGCAAGTGCCTACCCTAGGCTTGGAGTAGATTTCTATCTTCCCTTCCATTAATTCGATCAATTCTTTCGTAATCCATAGTCCAAGCCCTGTGCCTATACGTCTCGTGGTAGCAGCTGCCTTAAATTGATCATATTTTTTAAACACGTTTTTCAAGGCGTCTTCGCTGATCCCGCAACCTGAGTCTACGATCTCAATGCGGATGTAGCCCTCCTTATGATGGGATGAAGGAATGTAATTGGGCGCTGAAGGCCTAGTGTTGCTTAGGAGGAAGGTATCGTTCTCAAAAATGGATATCTCACTGGAACTTCGACCGAGGCGCTTCGATGGGCGGGTTGGATGACTTTGGACTTGAAGATCGATTGTTTTTTCATCGTTCTCCGTCAAATTCTTCAAGCAAGTATTACGAAATTTCAAGGAGGTTAGCGTTAAGAGCTCATGCTTATTTTGAGGAGCCTCCTGTAGAAAATAATCTTCATTATCAGCCGTGTCGAGGAGACAATTTGACTCTTGAGCCAACACTCCAGTGTACTTCGGCCTTAGTTCGGAAGGAGAATATTCACTGCCCTCGAGAAAGTCAATAAAGATATTTACAAAGCCTTTTTGAGTAAATTTCGTGGCGTTGGAGATTAAATTCAAAAAAATTTGTTTCATTCTCAGTTCATCAAATTCGATATAAGTCGGCATGTTCAGATTGACAGCGATTGAGCCGAAAATTTTTGCTTTTTTTATCATTTCTGAGCATGTAACCCACAGATTTTCGATGAAATTTCTGAAATGATAAGTCTGGATGTTCACTTCTAATCTCTTCGCTGAAATTTTCGCGCTGTCGAGTACGTTATTCAGCAATTGGAGCAGAATCTCGCCGCTCATCTTCGCATCTCGTAGCATTTCCCGCTCTTCTGCTCTAGTAACCGACTCATGGCAGATTTCAACGTTTCCCAATAGACTATTCAAAGGATTTCTGATTTCATGAGAAAACCTCAGGATGAAGTTTTCACGCTCAGCTAATGCGTCCTGAATAGATTTGTTCGTTTGCTCGAGATTCGCGTTGGCTTTTTTGAGATCATCGTTGAGCTCGAGGAGATCTTTTTTATATTTTGCTTGTAGAAAAGCCAGCCTCCTTTTTTCTCTGTCGACGATGCAAATAATAACATAGCTTACAGCAACACCCAGCATCATCTGACCCAGGTAGTTAGGATTGTGGAAGACCCATTCAGCGGCTGAAGATGAAGTTAAGTCTTGCTGTCTCTGAGAAAGGTAGTAGGTAGCGCAGGCCGCCCAACCTATGGAATTCGTGCCAAGAAGCGCGATCAAGGCATGTTGATTTGATTCCAGGAACATGAGGCACATAAACGCAATAAATTGTCCCGCGAAAGCAAAAACTGCGCAGTCTGGGATGATCATGAACGCGAAAGGTGGCCAACCGCCACAAATGATATGAGAACCGATAATCGTGAGAGTAGGTGCATATGCTTCGATATAAAAAAGCAAAAATAAAAGAGTAATTGTTGGTACGCATGCGAGATACAAATCGAGGGTGTAGCTTTCAATGAGAATGAAAAAGAAGGTGTGAAGCAGGGTCAAGCAGAAAAATACGATGCAGGGAGTTGGAATGTTGGTGAACCAGAAACCTGGGTCCTTGCCTGGTGCAGGCTCGGGTTTGTGCATATTTCTTGTTCGAGGTTGGATTTAAATAGAAAACCTGAGAATACTTATTATTAGTCTCGAACAAGCAAGACACAGTCGATATTTTAAGAAAATTCATTTAAAATCAAACATTTCAGTAGTTCTATTTTTCTATCAGAGTAAATACAGAATTAGAATAATTAATATACGACGAGTCCATACCATCGATGCAGCTTAAGACTCTTCGAGCTTTCTTATAAACTCGGACGCTTAAAGAAACTACTGCAAGTGGCTCTGTTTGTTAGGATGCTCTGATAATTGAATTAGCTCGAATATATCCATTAAGGGCTGAGAGCTCAATGAGTTCCAACGTTGTCCAGTTCTTCACGAGATCGTACTCAAACGCAGAATACTGCGCATCCAAGGGAGTGCTACTTCTATGGGATAAAGAGAAAATAACTGTCAAGAGCATTTGTGTCTTTCGAATTTAGATTTTTAAAGTTTTCCTTAGAAGTTCTAAATATATTTATTTTCATGAAATACCTCGAAAGGATTCTTTTTCCATGTTATTTTTTGCTAAATTATAAATATCTTTTGCTTGAGTTTAAAAAAGTTAGGCATTACAGCGTGATTTGGCTCTTCGATTGGAAAAGATTCATTTTGCTAAATAGGTTTTCTGATTATTTTTAGATTATTTTGGAGATCATCGCTAGGTAAATCTTACGACCTTTTCTTCCGAAACTACCATACCGCCTGATCGCAGAGAGTGTCGCAAAAAGAGTTTAAAAAATAAAAGAAACCCTCACATATTAAGACTACTGCTTTTTTTATATAATCCATTTAATTTTTTTTTTTCAGTTCGAGATGCAGCCGAGGTAAATACTGACGTGCTGGTTTAGAAACTCAGTATTTATAATATAGAAAAGTGCATGTAACTCAAAAAAATGATAATACTTATCTCTCTTAAATGTTTATTTTCTTGAAGCAATACCTACATATGAATATAGTTTGACGATCGAGGATTGTAGTAGAAGTGATACGATCATAGTTAAAGTAATAAGAGCATTGCAGGACTTTAAATGGAGAATTAAAGCCAACAACGTAAATGAAGTCAATTGATGCTATTTTGACTTGTAAAAACGTCACTCTTGAACAAAGCTCACTCGTCCTGCTTGAAAATAGCATCAATCATCACGCTTTGTTCTGCAATGTTGCTTCATATATAAAAGAGTGAGAAAATAAATCTTTTGCACTTTGGTAGGGGATTCAAGAGGATTTATGTATCCGTCTGAGTAGTAAAGAGCAGTGGTCTTTCATCTACATTACTTTAGCAAGTCCTTTAAATGTATTTTTTGCTACTATCTCTAATTACCTCGATTCACAGGAGGAAAATGTTCGTATATAGAGGTGTTGTCATATATAGAGGTTAAATGAATAGTAAATATTATTATTAAGGAATATGATATCGTGCCATAACACTCGTTCCATGCACATTGCAAAGAAAACACAAAAATTTCCTTCGTTTATAAAATCATCAACTACATTTTCTCAGTAAGAGTATCGGAGAGTCAGGTACTAAGAATTATACAGTCTAATCCGTGCTAGTCATTGGAAGATTAATAGGGTCCAACGCCAATACCAGACTCTCCTTCATCCAAACGTCATTTTCTTGTTTTGTAGGAGCCATAGCCATCATTATATGAATCTAATTGAAAATTCCGTTAACTAAAGATGATAAACACAGAAGCAATACCTGGCGACATTTGCTCAGATAATATTTCGCTAGTGGTTTGTTACGAACCAATTCCGCATAATTCATTTTATCAGTTGACCAAGGATCGCAACGAGCCTTTAGAAGCACCTTTTATAAAATAAATAGTCCCATCAGTCCGATTATCATCTGAGAATTCGCATTTACCTTCAATATTTCGATGTTATTGTTTTGAATGGCGTAGTACAGAGCCGTACGTCCTAACTATGACCGTATAATATATCTCAAAACGCCAAATCAATTACCAAGTCCTTCACGTTCAGATCAGCTCCGTTTTGGATGAGGACTTCAACAACTCCTTTATGTCCTCGCTTGGCAGCCCAATGCAACGCCGTCTGATGAATCTGCAGGATAAAAGGTGTTATAACATTACATATCAAAGCAGTGTCGTAATTACATTATCGAAATCATACACAAGGTATTTGTTTTGAAGTAACAACATCTCTACAGTTGTCAGGTCACCCATCTTGGCAGCACGAATAAGCTCTCTAGCGTTCTCCTTTTCGTAAGGCTCTGAACTGAAGACCTTTTTATTCGATATCTACAAAGGTTTAATCGAACTCACGGCTAGCTAATAAAATGAAAATTACTTCTTTGGGATCGAGCTTTAAAAGTTGCATGTATTTAATCGCATCCACCAAAGCCTTTCTGACAACTTTATAGTCTCTTTTCGCCGGTCGCAGTCCAATCTCATCGATCCTATTCTCTTTTTGCAGACTAAACGTCTGACAAAATTCAGTGGGTTTCAGCACCGATGTGCTTTTTGAGGGAGAAATAAAGGTCATAGCAGGCATTTTTTCCAAAGTCTGAACCTCGATTTCTTCAAGAATTTTATCATTTTCCTTGTTCCATAGCTTTTTGCGTGGCGAATTAGTCTTCTTCGGAGATTTTTGCAGAGAAGCCTTCCCAGGCGAGCCTGCCTTAGGGGTTTTCTTTATACTTTTTCTTGGCGATTGAGTCTTAGCATCAAGAGGCTTCCCTGGACTCTGCTGGGTTGATGAAGACTTCGTGCTGCTTTGTACTGTTTCACTGAAGTTTGAGTTTCTCCTCATTTTTTCTCTCAGAATAAGTTGGAAGGATCGCGTTTTTGAATGAGCAGGCACTCTTGCCTTGGAGTTGACAATAGAAGTGGTTTGACTTTGAGCACATTCTTCTTTCCCTCCGATTTCACGATCCTCGAAGTGATCGACAATTGAAGTATCAGAATCCTTTCTGAGTTGCCCACGCTTTACTAATTCGCGCTTTGGTTCCTCGAGCTTGATCAATGATCGTATCGGTTGTTCTTGAACCAAGCCACTTTGCTTGAAAAGCTCATTAAAATGCGCGGCGATTCTCTCTTTGTACAACTCCTTGAACGAAGGCACTCCTGATCTCGCAGTTTCGGACACCTCGGTGATGCTTGACTTTGAATTCGGAAGCTTGTCGAAAGTAGAAGCTGCTGTGGTCTTCGTTTTCGTCTCGTTTCGATACCTTGCCGGTTTTAGCTTAGCTTTAGGCGACGCATGGTTTGTGAGTAGCTCTGCCACTTTTTGGGTTCCAAATCTGCTTTTCATGCGATTAGACAAGGCGTAGTCGTTCTGAGAGGGCAGTCTACGGTTTTCATCACATAGCTGATAATCCTCCATATCAAGGATTTCATGAGATTTTACTTGAACGAGCCTCTTATTCGAACTAAAATCCTCAGTCATTATAGGAGTTGCTGAGAGGTCAGGCTCCTGGAGCATTCCTGAGCAGATTTCACTGAGGAGATGTTTGTTCCTTCTTTGAGGAATTGCGCCTCTAGGTGAGACATTTGTACTTAATCGGGCCGAGTTAGGCGACAAGATCTCAAAGTTCATGGTTCCAGATTTGGTTCGAGGCTTTCGAACCGTGAAGATGCGGTTTTTACCAATAGATTCTTGATTTTTTTCAAAATAGTCTGATTGTGGAGATTGAGCCCCAAGAAAAGGGGTTGGTGCTTTAAGGTCTGAGAAATTCGAAGTGAGTAATCGTTCTTGGAAGGGAGCTGGGCTGTGGATTTTCTGACGAGAGGTTTTGGCTGGTGAAACGAAATTAAAATTGAAAAATTCGGTGTTTTTGTAGAGAAGCTCTGGTGTTGCACTCCCGATACTGTTGCCGCTGAAAAGAATGCTTTTGCGTTTGATCTCAGGGAGCCGTGGAGAGAGATTGTTTGATTGCATAACTGACAATCAGAAGAATAAAATTTCACGTAATTTAAACGCGCTTTCAGTTATTCCCGCATATAAACTATATTTCAAATTCAAGATTCAGTAATTACTGGTTCATTGAAGGTCAGTTTTAAGAGCAAGAACTTTGAATTCATTCAAATGTTCCAGTATCTCATGAGTGGTCATTTCCATTCATGAAGCATCCCACATATTATTTGCAAGAAACAGATGTATTGATCAAGATCCACAGGCCTCTCTGTATGTATATAATACCAATAGACCTCATTTTAAGACAGTATATTGATTTGTAACTGAGTTTTCTTTCCAAAGTACTGGTTTTTATTGCCGTTTAAATTTGCTTCGTTTGCTTTTAAACATCCAATTTGTGGGCGAGTGAGTACTAATTATTTCATGTCAACTATGTGAAAAAGAGCTAAATGAGCTAATTAGTTCATAGATTTAATGAGTTTTTAAGTCGATATGAATTCTTCTTTCAATAATCCGTTATTGCCTTTTCAAGTTAGCATTTCCGACAATATTACCCTATTGAGCTGGACGCTGAAATTCTGTGGGATATTATTGATTAGAGGTTGCACAACTAAACTCTTACTCATACTACTGGAGTTAATATCTTGTCTAATTCTAAAGTTTTGGGCTTAAGAGATAGCTATGCCTTTGTATCCGTTCATTTGGGATTGCTAAGAAACAGTCCTTCTCCTGACAAACTCAAGAGACCGCTGCTAGTCGTTATCGAAGATGAAAAAGACGAGTTTGAGATAACCAAATCACTGTTGGGTTGTTACTAAGAAGAAAATTACTGGTAGCACTCAGAAGAAGAGGCACAATGTAAAGGCATCATTGAATGGGTGCAAAACACCCATAATCAATCAGAAAAATTGCTTGGTGAGGCGTGTTTCCAGCTGGGAACAAGCTTTATTAATAATTTTGGAAGGAGTATCCACTCCTTTGTTTAGAAAAACGCACGAAAGCAGAAGATTTACAACTAGCGTCGCTAGTCGCACATGTTGGAGTTGTCATAATCCCTGTCATTGCTCATAAGGAAAGTATATTTTCGCATTTCATGACAAATAAATCTTGGAACGATATGGAAGTGAATATAAATAAATGCTTCTTGCCTGCCGCCGACGAGCCGAATTCAAAATCGATTGACGTTCTTCAAGTTTTTCTAGCTTCAAATACAATGGTTGATAGTGTTGCTATGTACAGATGCTCTTGTGGAGAGTATTATTTTATTGGAGACTGCGGAAATCCTTGGGTAGAAGGAAAATGCGCCTCCTGCAGAGAAGATATTGGCGGAACGGGGCATAATCTCATTGAAAGAGATGGACATGAATTAGTAAAAAAAAATTGTCCCCTACAGAAGCTCAAGCACACCTAGAGGATTATTACGCCCAACTGCCTGCAGGCTACTATCCCAAAAAGCTAGCAGAAGTTTCAAGCCCTGCCCACACTGTAAGAGAGTTGAAACCCTACATTTATCGAGTTCTCAGCTTCATTCAGCATTCCTTATTCTATTGTATCCTTGCATCTGGAGGCGTCTCAGAGCAGAAGATGGCCACAACTCTTCAACTCAATGCATACAAAATTAATCTCCCACCTGAACAATTTTTACGAGATCTCCTCGTCCAGTCCTGGAAAAGCCTACAAAATACGCTTGATCTCAAAGGCGATTGCTATATCTTCATGCATGCGCTTATCGACACATTTGCCGATTTGATTACTAGCAGCAGTCCATTTACACTCAACGGAAAGAAACAAATGGGAACAAGATTTTGAGACGATCGCTTCGGGATATTTGGCGAAACCCATAGAAATCGTTCATAACTACAAGTTATCCGCCTATTCACAGAAGCCCAGAAAATTTTATCTCTTCCATCGTTAATGAAGCCATTAAAATCTCTACTCTGGACCCCAAAGGCTTTCCTTATATCTCTTGCCTCAGAATCACAGGTCAGGGCGACCTTAGCACTTTTGAAAATGCTTTCAAATTAGCGAATTTAGGGAAAGAATTCCCTTTTACCGCTTTTTATTTGGAAAACAAGGACGAAATCCCCTACTTATCAAGCCTTGAAGCGATAATCTCATTTACCAATACTGCAATGAAGCACTTTTCTCATCACATAATCAGGAAGGACGCCTGTCAGAAAGTGATCGATGATTATCTCAAAAAATATCAATCAGAAGAGAAAAATTTCATGGAGTTTGAAAAAGCTTGGGCTAAAATCAGTAAATTAGCAACGCGTTTTGATTGCAAAGCTTTACCTGAGGTCAAAATTGATAAAAATTCTGAATTGGCCTATATATTACCATGCAAAATCTCACTTATACATTCTAGCTGCATTCCAAGACCTCGCAAGACTACAAAACACCTGCTTGGAAAATCTGTTGCAGAACGAAAACATTGATAAAAAGTGCCCTCAGATTAAAGAGTTCGAACTGGTTGACGTTCCGATTCAAAGCGCTGCGGCTGAGAACATATTACTGAGTGGCAATTTCCACCAGACTTTAGAGAGGATTGTAAAGGAGACCAGCTATCCTGACCCAGCCTTTGGAAAAGGAAGGAATATCATCTACAATTGGAAGCTTATTGAAGACTTTATCATGAGACATTTCACCCTTGGGAAGAGGAAGTTGGCGACCATCGCTTAGTCACCACGAGGTTCCAAGGTGAAATTTATAAAGGGGATGATTGTGATTTGATTCAAAGACTGCGGACGAGGCATCCTCAAAGAAGGTTATCTGACAAGGAGGATAGTTAGATATTTAGAAGAATCTACTGATCCAAAATGGACATTAAGTTCCGTGGTGATAAGTATTCAGGGAATCTGGCCCGTAAACGAATTTGATGCCATCTAAGACTTTTTAGAAAAAGAATTTCCGCTAGAAATACTGTTAGAAAGCTGCTTCGAAACAATTGAATTTCTCCAGGCTCGTGTTCAAGAAGAGAAAGGAGACAAGAATCTCATGAAAGAAGTGCCCAAGCGAAAGAGAGACCCTGGAGATGAAGAAATACCAATAATGACCGAAGAAAAAGAGGTGAAAAGCACAAAGAGTTCACAAAAACTATTCAATTCGGATTCATCTAAACCGAAAAAAGCCCCCAAGCAAGGAACAACTTATTAGCCTTGACGAGGGTGAATGTATAAGAATGTACATTTCATGAGAACTAAAACACCTTTATATCTTTGTTTTTTACTATAATTCAGATCAAATCAGCTTTATATCAGCCTTACTAATTATACCTACCTTAAACTTTTAACTTGTCTATGCTTTGAGCTCATTCATTATCCATTATTAACTACTAATTCCTAAAATCCTCCGAATTTCAATGCCAATTTTTCTTATGAGGAATGCTGGAGTTTCAGTGAGTTCTTCTACTCATATTGGAGTGCTTGCGTTGGATATTCTCCAGGTGATGAAAGGAAATTATTCGGTTTTGTGGTTGTTTATCTGACTGAGGGTTTATTTAATACTCTTGATTAAATTCTCTGAAATGCTTTAGAAATTAATTCACTTTGACTTTGGGAGTTTTATTGTATTCTATAAAATACTGCTTTTAGAGGAGACTTTTCACTCACTTTCTTAATTCTGCAGAGCTTCAAATAAGTTGAAATGAATATAATTTTGTAGGGCTCAAATGATTTTATTTCCTTTTTCATGAGACCATGCTCCAAAGCATTTTTTTTTTTTAAAAAAAAAAAATTGAGATTCGTGTAAGAAAGGATTAAATTGCTATTTGTTTCACTTGCCCAAATTTCTTTCTTTTTCGAAGGTCTTATCGATATAGAGTCCTCTTGAGACCGAGTTCTCAAAACCATGAGTTTAGCCTGCACTCAGACAATTCGGGTCTTGTCATCATCTCCGGAGGTTTTTCTTGGTATGAGTGAAAAATTTTGTTAATACGATTTTTTCAGTTGCAAGACCCTCTGATGAGCTAATCGAGTATTCAAGACCACTTTTATCACTGTCGCAAGGAATACTGATCATTTTAAAATTAATAATCGTCTCTATCTCTACTCTTCTACAGGCCCATTTCTTTGTCAGTCCTTGTCTCTTAAAGGATGTCCGGCGCTCAATCTATCGATACGAACGTCTAATTGCTACATTAGAATACATATCACGAGAAACGTTTCGATATCAGCGCTAAAAGTACTTTTGCTTGCGTTCTTGCAATAGACTATACGAAATCAACTGAAAACATAGGTTTATTCTGTTTTTCTCGAACTGAGCAGTATGAACCATTGTTATCTTTACCCTTTGATCTTGAGCTCCATAGTAAAATTTAATTAAATTTTAACAGAGTAATTACTCCGCACTCACAAATAAGAATCTTATAAGGTTCCGATTTGCTGGAATCAAATAATGAACGAAATCTCTATTACTAGAGCAGTTCCCATCCACTTTCTTTCTTCGGTAGCTATCACCAGAAGCTGATCTCCTATCTTTCGCGTGAAAAAATATTTGAACCACTCGTAATTTGTTATAATCAACCTGAGGCTGTCTATTTGAAATAATCTTAATCTCTGTAATTCTGCTTCTTAATTTTATGATAACCGATTCAAAGTTTTCATTGAGAACTCAGAGAGGCAAGACCGTCAGCCTTACCAATCTGCTCACTGATGTTCCCAAGGCAAGAGCGTTCACCTCAAGGAAGCTTTCTGAAGATATAAAGATCCCAAAACTGCCATTAGTGGACCTCAGAGATAAAAACAGCAGATCTGTGGACAAAAGGTCCCTTTCATCAAGGCCAAAGTTTAATATGTATGAAACGAAACCCGATCCAAAACCAAAAGTGATAAAATTCAAGCGCTTTCTAGGCAGTTTTTCCAAGGATAGCCACCCTGTCCGCCCGATTACGCCGATAAAAGATATTTCACAAATTAGTTCAGAGCAGGAAAGGATCCAATTCATCATCGAAAACGTCAGGCGACGTCTGAATGAAAAAGATGAGACCAAGAGGATGAACTTGTTGGAAATTTCAAAGAAAATATATGCGAGAAATTTAGAAAAGCATGTGCCAGTCATAGTGTCCAGTCCGCTCCCTATAGCAAGACATACGAGTCCAGAGAAGGTTGAATCTACTCTAGTATTACACCAAGAAAGCGATCCATATAAAAGATATAGTCCAGACCCATTACCATCTCAATTTTCGGTGAAAAAGAAATCAAGATTTAGATTGGCATTGACAGAGGGTAACGAATAAAGGCTATAATGGTAGCAATTCAAAAATACTTATAGCGGTTTGTTGGGGATCTGAAGAAGAAAAAATTCTTAAATAAAATTGTATTATGGTGGTTTAAATAGTTTAACTAATAATCGTGCTCTCGTTTGATCATTTTGCATTAATAAAGTAATATGTGCTGATCGTCGTAATCTGTAATTTATTTCATCTGTTTCTATATTTTGACTTATATGATAGAAATTTGAGAATAATTTCACAATTGTATTTTACGTAACTTGAATTTAATCTATAACAAAGAGAGTCTCGATAGAGTCCTATTTCGGTTTAAACTCGAACAATTAAAGGGTGACTGGAGATCGCCATCAGATACTCATAGGTTTGTGAGGTAATTTTGAGAAAGTTTATATTTAAAACGATGTTCTACAGCTAGTTTCTCTGAGGATTCATGATGTGGTTTTGGGTTTCCTTTTTGCAGAATAATTCTAAATTACGATATTATGGAATTTTTCTTTCTACGCGTCACTCTACGAGGGTATATATTAATGCTTTTTCTTGTGCTAAATTCTCAAGGCTTGTTCGAAATAAATTTATTTCGAACAATCGCTATTTGGAACAGAATTGCTGATCCATGACTGAAAAGAGCTTAATTTTTCAATTTATTACAATTAAAGCTAATGCAAGCTTTACTACTTCGTGAATTCACCTTAAAATCAGTAATTTGAAATTCTTGCCTTGCAGATTAAACTCTAACTCTTGTTTTTTCTATCAGTTATGTCAGATTAGCGTTGGTTCGAACTCTAAAATCTGTTGATTTTTTGGCAAGCTCCAGAAGTCACAGCAAAACATATCTACAATGAAATTGCAGTTAGCAATCATCTTCTTCTTTGCTTTATTTATCGCGTGTATTTCAGCTCGGTGTCATAACGAATGTTCTAGTTGCCTTGGATCCACTTGCACCAAATGCTACTCAGACGCCTTTTGGAATCCCGAAATACGCGACTGTGTTTCATTCTGCAATGGGATCGTAAATTTCAGTGAGGATGCGCATGGAGGAGCCGGCGTGTGCTTTGACACCTTTGATCCCTATCATCCCTCGTCTTTATCTTCGACGGAAATTACTGGTATTGCAGTAACAATTCTCTCGGTAGTCACTATTATAATTTGCGTTGTGGGTTGCGTATGCGTGCATTTAAGGAGGAGAAGAGCTAGAAGAGTTCGTCATCTAGCGCAGCAACATCATCTCAGTGTTAATGGTGAGGTTGTGGTAGTTGGGATACCAGTTCAACAGGAAGTACTTGTTAGGTATCCAAATAAACGGCAAAATAGTTTTCCGCCTGAGATAAAACAAATAGAAATACCAGAGAGGACTACCTTCCAGGACCCAGTGATTATAATCCATGAAAAGAGATCCTCCCAAGTTGAAGTTATCAAACTACCGCAGCAGTCAAATGAGAAGAATTGAACATCAAGTGATTGCCCCATGAGGTTTTTGAATGATGCTAATATGACAAGCAGTTTTGTAAATAAATTCAATTCAAATGAATGGAGGATTATTGAAGAAAAATATGTGCCATAGTAATAGAAAGAGTTTAAGAATGTAATATTTCATATTCACATTTCTTTTAGAAATTGACAGAAATAAACTCATTTGTGTGAATAGAGAATAAATCAGATAATACTATTGGAAAACATGCCTCCAGCTTAAATCTAATAACTTTTTTTTGATTTTTATTCATTGATTCCTGATCAAACTTAATAGTTTAACTTTTGCATAGAATAAAGAAACAATGAGAAGAAATTATCTAATCATCTTCTTTGTTTGAAGATCTTTATAATTGGCAACAACAAAAAAATCCATGGAAAAAAAATTCATTCACATAAAAAGTGATCATCATCATTGAAAAAATGGATACGAGATTCTTGTATAAAATGATATGAATATCTTACAACTCATAAATAAAATTTGATCTCATGGATTGACCTCAGAAGCCCCGATAGTGAGGGATCATCATCTGTGGGTATCTAATATTCATTTGCGTTGTTATCTAGAAACAATAATTAAAAAACTGCAAATTCGTTTAAAACACTTACTGGTGGTGGAAGGAGGCTGGCAGAATGGATTTGATTTGATAGGTAATTAAATTGATTGAACAATAATGGATTTCGGGTCTCAAATAATTGAGGAGTATAAATCGGCGGCACTAGGCTGTGTGCTCCAAGCATATTCGTGTAAGACATAACATTCCTCAGGTTAGAGCCGATAAAAGAATGGTCCTCTCTAATAATTCATCGTTAAAGGAACCCTAGAAACTTTATATTACATTTTAGGTCTCATGTCAACAATTCCTTGTGCCGGTTCAAATCTGGGTATCATTTGATTCAATTGAACCTCGGGTTCTGATGACGAGATCTTAATTTTTTTCAATGTGTCTTGTGTTGTAATGGTCTGGTCTTCGGAAGGTCCTGTCGACTCCTCAGACTCTCCTTCCTTCGACTTCTCTTTCGATTGTACAGGTCTTCTGGCAATTTTCTGGATCACAGCTCTGCAAAATAATGACACACTAAAAATTTCCATTGAAGTACTTGTTTCCTTTCTGGAACAGCGGATGTGAAAAAGCTGGCTGATTTTTCGCTGTTTTATCCCTCTTAAAATTGTACATATTCATCTGAAAGCGCATTTAGAAACCAAAACATATCGCTTTCAATACCTGCTTAAAAAACGATTCTAGGTTGCCATGCTTGAAATACTTCGGCAGTATGTTCTTTGCGAAAGCCTCTGGTTGATGGATCTCAACTATTTTTCCATCCTTACTCCAATTGATTTCGTTATGGTAATCTTCAGTCTATACAAAAATTAATTTCTCAATGAACTCGTTGTTGAGATACCTCGAGAATAGTGTATAAGTTCTCTAAAAAAGAGGAACGGTATTTCTTTCTGCCATAGGATGAGGGGTTAGACATTTTGTTCATATTTATTCAAATTAGATTTATTATAGTACATGGAATTATGCATTTTTGGGTTAAGAACCAGATTTTCTGTAAATTTTTTAATAGTTATCACCTAAATGTTCTGAGATTTTTTTTGAATTGTTCTTATTGGAAAAAACTTTTAATTGTTTAGGCTCAAGTTAATTGAATTAATTGACGTGTTCTTGATGGCAACTCTGTAAATTGATCTCAAAAATTCGCTGATTGATTTATTGGAACAATTCGGTTAAATAAATCATCAAAATTCTCCATGTTTCCTGAAAAATCACAGGAAACAACACAGGCAACGTTGAATTAAGACGGCCTGTGGGTAAATACGGGGAAGATAGTGCCGAATTCTAAAGAAAATTCAACAATTTTGAATGTTAAGCTACTCAAACTTTGAAATTTTTTCATAATTGAAACCAGTGTCATAATATCAGACCTTACTGCCAAGAGCAAAATGAGTAAGAGATTTTAGAAGCTGTTTCCTCTTCTCGAAGGTGGCTAGATGCCGATCACAGAACCTTCATAGAATTTTTTAATTGAATTCTGGATGTTGTTCCTTTTTTCTGAATCTAATTCCGGAGAAAAAAAGGAAAATATTAAAATTTTTATTTTCATGTATTATATGCTTCAATTGTTCCTTGAGAAACATTTCAACCCTCAGAATTAAATTAATCTTATTTGAACAATATCCCCTTAATAAGGTTCCAAAAACTTGAAATAGTCCGTTCAACGCACAAATAGTTAGAATGCTCCTTGAAATTATATGAGAGGGGATGATCAATCCGACAGTGAACGTAATTCTTGAGGAGTTTCCAAATTGTAGCCTTGTTGCGTGAGAGCTGACTTTTTTTCCCAAAAAGTTGAATGAAATTCTCCAATTTTCGCTTGAATCCTTATTGAGTCATTACGTACATATAGTCCTGCAATCGTACAGTTGGCCTCTTATGGAGTAGGTGTCTGAGAAGCACATAAGGGCCTGACATTATCTTTTAATGAATAGAAGTAGAAGGGAATTAACTTTCCATTAGAGGCATTTTTCCGAAATTACTGAGAAACTGTATGGGAAAAAAGTCTTTCTATTATTAATCAACACACACAACAAGGAAGTAGCAGATTGATACACTTTGAGATATATCAACTGATATAGATGCAGTGGTGTGTATCAAGCAAGAACTAACTGAATGCAGTGACTTTGACTTTTTTATTCATATTTTCGTCAAAGCGAGTGATACTTGAGAGGTTCCTCTCAAAATCGAAAAACTATTTTGTTTATTGAATAAAGCATTTCAAATCACTAATTATCTCACCCTTTTCTAAAAATTCTATCAAGCGGAGTCTTCTTTTTGTTGGTCAATATTTCTATTTATCACCGGGATTCAATCAGAACCTGAAACTTTTTCCTTAGAATTCGATTGTTTCTTTTTCACTTAATTTAATTTTTCAGCGCGTTGCTGGCATAATTATGAAAATTTAACTCTTTACTAGCCTCAATTTCAAATATTATCCCACGTTGACTACTTATGTCCCTGTAAAGGATTAAGTACAACTCTCTTGAACTTATGTAAATTTTTGTTACAGAAGTCTAATTGTGAATATTTGTCTTTCTCGTAGAGAGCCTTCAATGCTTCAAGTACGAAGCATCTTGGGAATTTTCATCCAAACTCATGAGCTCAGAAGTCGGCCTAAACAGTTCTAACAGAATAGATATTTTCGCGCTATCGAATAAATCATTTGGGCAGTAGCTGAATAAATTCTGTTGAAATTTAATCTCTCGAATAATTTACTGCCTATTGTAAATTCAGAGGAGTTTAATTTCCAGCTATTTAATGACTACCATCTAGCTATCTATCATTATAATTCTTTAACAAAATATCCTAAAGCAATGAAAACAATCATCTTTTTAGTCGCCATATTCGCAATCGCTGCCTCAAGAGGCATTGTATATCCTGTCGAATGGCCGTGGTCTCAATTTGAACCACTGAAAACCGTCGATAACTTTGCTATTGAAAGATTCCTCGGTCACTGGTTTGAAATCGCTTCCATCCCGAACTCGTGGGATTTCTGGGGGTCAGGTTGCAATTGCTCTCAGTCTGATTACACGGCCAATTACGATGGAACTATCAAAGTAGTGAACGTGTGTAATTTCAATTCGACCTTTACGAACGTCACTAGAATCGAAGGTACCGCTTGGATGACTGACAAACCTTCAAAGCTTCAAGTTGAATACTTTTATCCTTTGAATTCGCGCCTTTGGATCATGGAGATCGATAATAATTACGGGTATGCTCTGATTGGAGAGCCATCTAGAAAGAAGCTATGGATTCTTTCGCGATATCCATATTTGGACATGAGAATTTACAATCACCTCGTAACTATTGCGGCTTATCAGGGATTCCCAACAGAAAAGCTTAGACTCACAGAACAGTCATGTGGCTGGCTTAATTAAATATACTGCAGGTTTGTAGATATTATCTATTACATGCAGATTAATTCGCAGTTTAATGTAACTTATGTGCCTATGCGAAAAGCATAGAGAAAAGAGAGATAATTTCAATTAGTTTATGCGTATAATGTGTGTATATTTCCCTTTTGAATGAAAGCAACTCCATGTTGATAAGTCTTTCATTCGGGCTCGATTGAAATTTGCATTTTATGACACAAAAACGATATTGTTATTAGAAGGAGACAATAAAATAGCAAATCATTAGTGAATCATTGTATCATGAGCAAAGTGCACCACTCTCTTTCTTTCGTAGGAATTTTTTAGTGAGCACACACAACAGTATTAAAAAAAGCTAACTGTAATATTTCCCAACATTTGAGAAAAAAGATGTAGTATTAGTAGAGTGCTTTGCTGCTTTACAGTTTGTCGCGATAATTATCAATTCCTTAAGGCTTTTTCTTTTTCTGACATCGGCGATTCAGCAGAGACAAGAAGTACTCATATAATTTATTGAATTATCGGGTTCGCTCGAATTAAAGAGATTATTTTTCAAGCATAATTTTATGTTATATTAGTTGAAGGATCGACCTAAAAGTACTCACAATTCATCAATATAATTGTCCAGAGAAGGAATTCCTTCTTTCAGACCCTTTTTCTTCCGAATCTCAGCAATTATAATAGCAGCCATACTTCCGTCTTGGAATGGATCACCATCTACTCGGGCCCAATGATGAAACATACATTGAGAGAAGGCTTGGCCACTTGTGGTCGCGCTCAAATTCGTCTGTAACCCTAAGTTAATATGCCGTTAAACACATAGAATCTTGAAGATTGCTACCAAAAGATTCGGCAACAGGAAGATAAGCCTTGACTCTGATTAAGGGAGTGCCAGCAACAGGTTTTTCTTCAATAATCACGCCTCTTCTTTGGTCTAAACATTTGTAGACTGCGTTCATAACTTCATCTGGAGCGGTAAATTCAGCCAAGTAAATGGGTTCTAGAAGCCTTGGCTTAGCGGTGAGACCAGCACCATAGAAGACTCTCTTGGCAGTAGGAGCCAGTCCTCCTCTGCTGTAGATGCGATCGCTGCTGATGAGAGCATCAACAAGGTTCATTCTTACTCCTCTCATATTTTCTTCAGTCATGGGACCTTCTCTCGTGGCCCATTGGAAGCCACAGAGTATAGAATCCTTGATTTCGTCGAGATATTGGACTTCCTTCGACGCACCAACGAGGATGTTGGCCCCTCGGTCATCAGGTCCAAAAGCCCAGAGCTTTCCAGCGTCAGTCATATCCCATTTGTAACCATCGCAAAGTATTTTGTGTACTTCTTTAATATCAAAATTCTGTCTTAGTTGTAGAGTCTCGATGTAGTTACTGAGCTCATCGATAAGAGGTTCGGCAGTCGCGAAGAGCCTGTTGCGTTTGTTAGGAGTTTTCGTGAGACATATTTGGCTCGAAGAGGCGGAGACGGTTTCTTTGTAAGTGACGTAGGGCTCAGATCCTATTATTTCGCACTTGAAAGGTTCTGATTGTAGAACGTCCAAGCAAATTTCAATGTGAAGTTCGCTGCAACCGGCGATAATGTGTTGCCCGCTTTCTTCAGATGAGACAACGGCAAGTGGATCAGATTTGGAAAGTCTCTTAAGACATTCGATCAGCCTTGGCAAATCACTCACATTTTTTGGCTCAACAGCAACCCGCACTACAGGCGCGACGGAATATTTCATCGGTCTGATAAGATGAGAGTTTTCATGGTCACTGATTGTGCCATTCTTGAGAAGGTATTGATCGACACCTAGGATGCAAACCATGTTACCACAAGGGACACAACCTGTTGTTTGAATGATTTGGCCAGTTATCACAATGGTTCTTTGGATAGTCTTCACGAAAAGATCGACTTTCTTGCCAGGTATGTAGTCAGGACCCATTATTCGACAACCTTTTTGTCCAGGAGCAACAGTGCCTCCAAAAATTCTTCCGAAAGCGAGAAATCGGCCTTTGCTATTTGTGAATGAAACCATCTTAGAAACATACATGATAAGAGGGCCTTTGGGGTTGCATTCTCTGATCGAAGCAGCCACTTCATCATCTTCTGGGCCTTCGTAGAGATAGCTAGTTCTATATTGCTGAGCGACTTT
>ENA-UOUE01000931-UOUE01000931.1-compost-metagenome-genome-assembly--contig:-NODE-931-length-21270-cov-5.488322_pt1 | contig 21270 bp, 15 predicted proteins | sample MGYA00238146_ERZ747223 | MGnify/ENA primary metagenome ERZ747223 (study PRJEB28781, sample SAMN06268865) | compost metagenome | isolation source: single cell | place: USA: California, Emeryville, Joint...
ACTACACTATCTCATGATGAAAAACCACTCTAAAATACGATATTAAGAAGGGCATCTACCAATGTTCTGGGTATATGGAAGACGATAAATTTGTATGGTGCAAGAAAAAGTATCAGAAGGATGAGATCACAAGAGAGCCTTGGGTGAATTAAAACACTAAGGCAAATCGAAACTCTTCATTGAAAAAATGAATCTAAATAGATAAAAGTTATGGGTGACTATTTTTTGATTTTTGAGTTGTTGGTTGCTGTATATCAAAATTCAAAGGGAAAGAAGTGGTAGTCCATAAAAGCAAAACTTTTCTGAAATTTTCGAGTTCATATTCTTGACATTTTACGATGTTGAATGAGTGTTTAGTGTAAGAAGTTAGTACTTAGAAGATTTCTCGAAAACCATTGAATGTATTTCGCGTTATGGTCAGTAGATGGTCTCAGAAATAAGTTTGGGTAGAATTCATCATGCAGGAAAACTAACAAACAACGAGATGTACCCTGGCCTGAACAAAATTTTCAAAATATGATGAGAAGACAGACTTATCGAGAGACAATATTTATTTACAAGTCACCGTTTGAAGTATTTCTTGATAAATCGAGAAATACAAGATAAAGAATGTTTTATGCAAAGAAACTAAATAAAAAAATCAAAAGAGTGTCCTATTGATGTCTAACAATAGCATGAGCATTGGATATAAAGTTGATGGTTTTACAAGAAATAGTAAAGATTTATTAAATATTTTCTTGAATCCTTAGACAGAAGTTTCAAAGACACCAGAGGAGGGAGGAGGCACAATTTTTTTGAAGCAGGGCATCAGTCGCTTAGTGGCAGTGACTTGGGCTTTAGCAATCGCAGTTAACCCATCTCTCTCTTCATCCTCTGTATCGTCTTCTAAGCCTTCAGTCAAAGCTGAAGGATCTTCCTTTGCTTTGGTTTTCAACCCGTCAGAGTATTGCTGATATAAGAACGTTTCCAGCATGTAGTCATTGAATCTCGTGCTCACAGACCTCAAATCGTCGAGCGCGGACAATTTCTCTAAAAATGGACAAATCGTCTGTAGCCAACAGTCCTCACGGTCTCCTATGAACGCTGGGACCTGTATGCTATTATCAGGTTGATAGCTTGTATGCTTTCGTAAATCCTGAATAACAGAGTTAGTTTGAATCGCAACTTTCAAAACTTACGTCAATTAGAATCATTTTCTTGAAATCTGAGCCGATAACGGACAAATCTTTAACACCAGGAGCTTCGTCGGAAGTATAGCAATACTTTCGATCGTAGACCCTGGAGAAGTACTTCCTAAGGTTGATTGTTTCGAGAATCGCTTCAGCGTATTCGATAACGCTCGTTGTATAGATAACGAGCTCGTAACATTCAGCCATTTTCTGAATGAAGTTTTTTAGGCCGGGCCTCGTCACAACCCAAACAGTGCGATTATATTTTGGTATCTAAGCAGTGTTATTCACTCCCAGAAAATAGCAAAATTGCTACCTCAACCTCGATAGAAGAGCATCTAGGAGCTCTCTTGAATGCATGGATGAGAGTTTCATCTAAGTCAAGAACTAATATCTATTAAAAAGTAAAGCGATTAGTAATGACGTTAAAAGATGAAGCTTACTGGTTTTCTCGTTGACAGGGAGGAATGGGCTTCATTGTTGGTATTAATCTCTCCTTCTTGATAAGTGTCCCTAAAGAATCATTACTAGAGCTCGCGACTATTATTCAATACCTAGTGAGTTCTGTAGGATTTGAGAAAGTGCATTCAGAATCATCTACACCAAACCGTTTTTTTTGCTTTGTTTGGACAAAGAGTGAGTCGATCTTTTCAGCTACTGAAGCTTTGGATTGGTTTTTCATCGTTTTAGAGTAGGCAAAAGTTGTGTTGTTAGTAATATTTAAATTGATTATAAAAATGATATGTGCAGTTTTTAAATGGGCATAAACTGATGAATAACCCTAACTAAAAATTCAAAATCTTTACAGAAAATTTGAGATCTTTTACCATTAGCGCAAAAGTTTCATCAGACCGATTTTAACGACCCTCGTTAATTTTATTAACAGTTCAACCCCTAAACTAAAATTTCAGCAATAAAATCTTTTCAGTCAAGTGTCAGGATAACTCGGTCAAATTTGATGCCCTTGGTATGCTAATGATTACCGAAATTCTGTTCTTGGAGCTCTAGTCTATTTTATGGCCTTTCGGAAAACAATCAGGTTAGTTTCATGAAAGGAGTGATAATCCAGACCATAATGGAGGGCTGATAAAATGGGCTCGAATAATTTGTGTAAATTTTATTGAATTTATTCGCATGTATTCTCGAAACAGAAGGTCGTTTATTGTAATTATGTGAATTTTTTGCTCCGAATTGATCGAATTAATCTCAATAAATTGTTACGAACAAAATCATAAGAGTGCTGTATGCGGGTTTATTTCCTATTTAATCAGGAATTTTCGTGATCTTATTTCCAAGAAGACGGTGCTTGAATTGGTTGCAAAGTGCTAATAAGAAGTCATTAATTTTATTGAGAACAAGTTCTCATAAAATCAAATTTATTGGTATGTTATATTGAAGAAAACTCTGAGAACACTAGATGTTTCAACGAGCCTTCTATTGCTGTATAGCCTTGCTATTTGAGGGGTCAGCTGAAATATAGGCATTGTTTGCATTATGCATGGTTATTCAGCATAATGAGTGTGCTATTTTCTGAGTTTTAGTATGACAGAAAGCCATTATAACTCAATATGGATTGGGTCTCTTAATTTGCTTTAGCTTTAGTAATTTTTACACTCACTATTTCTTTGCGACTTGAGCTTATTGGTCTTTGAAAATAACGAAGATTTGATGCAAATAAAATTTAGTTACCTTTATTTTGGCTTATTTGACTTTATTCAGAGTATTTCAGTAGGAATAATAAAAACCCTTTTACTGAAGATTTGAGCAATGTGTTGCACTATCAATATCAAATATTTTCTAAGTCGGAAACTGTAGAGCAGCATAAAGAAAAAGCTCAAAGCGGAATGATGAAACTAAAGAATTCCTTTCGAATTAATCAAACAAACATTAGTTACTTGTCTCATATGCGATTGATAATAATTGGTTTATGAGGATGCTAGAGATAGCAGGTTTCCAAAATAGTTAAAATCATACAATAGAGATTGATAATGATAATGAATATACGATACAACTATCAATTTTACGAGAGCTCTCAACGACTTTGAGAAAAAATTATACCTATTGTCGCGAGACAGCGCTAAAAAATGTTTATATTGTTTGGGAAGCCCTATCTATGCTTGACCCTTTATGTGTAAGAATACAGGAAATTTGTAAAACTGAATTTCCTCATTTTGAAAAAAAAAATAATATTGTGTTTTGCACTTATCTCCCTCAAACTGAGGTTTCAAAGGCGGTAGAGCTGGTAGGCACAATTTTTTTGAAACAAGGGATCATTCTTTTCGTTGTAGAGGTGACTTGGGCTTTAGCAACTGCGGTTAACCCCTCCTCTTCGACATCATCTTCGACACTGTCCTTGAGAGGAGGCGCTTTTTCTCTTGTTTGTTTCTTCATCTCATCCGTATATTGCTCATACAAGCAATTATCCATCATAAACTCGGTGAATTTCTTGTTCACAGGCCTCAAATCCTCAAGTCCTGATATGTCGTCCAAAAATGGAGCGACTGATTTCAACCAGCGGTCATTGAGATCTCCTAAAAACGCTGGAAGGTGTATGCTATTGTCAGGTTGGTGGCTTGTATGTTTTGTTGAGTCCTAAATAATGAAGTTAATTTCGATTTCCAATACTTAAGACTTACGTCAATAAGGATCATTTTCTTGAAATCCGTGCTAACGACGGACAAATCCTTAGCGCCACTAACCGTGCAGCAGTACTTTCGATCGTAGACTCTGGAGAAATATTGCTTGATATTAATTCCCTCCAGTACAGCTTCAGCGTAGTCCATCACGCTTGTTGTATAGACAACGAGCTCGTAGGTTTCCATCATCTTCTTTAAAAACTTTTCTAAGCCTGGTCTTGTCACGATCCAAACTGTGCGATTATATTTTGGAATCTATGATGATGAATTGATTATTCTGGGAAAAATGGAATGATTTGTTACCTTGACTTCAACTGATGGGTATTTTGGGGCTTTCTTGAAAGCACGAATCAAAGTTTCATCTAAATCAAGAACAAGTACCTATTAAGCGCGGGAAGTTAGTTTATCACTCAAGGAAGAGAAAGCTTACTGGTTTTTTCGTTGACAAGAGAGGTAACTCTCCAAATGTGCAGATTCCGTCTTGGCGGGTATCACTATGAATTTTTTTAAATTCAAATTCAGAGGGTAGGGTTCATACCAAGTGAAATCTGTCATAGTAGAGAAAGTGCAATCCAAGTCACTGCAAGCCGTTTGTTTTTGGCTTTCCTTAGAGAATATGGATTCCCTGGTAGTAGCGTATGGTATTTTAGAGTGGTTTTTCATCATGAGATAGTGTAGTTGGAAATTGGAATTATAAAGTTTGATTATAAAGTAAGTCCCCGGATTCTTAAAAAAATCCGAATTCAAAATACATTCCAGAAAATTTGGCATGTAAATCAAACTCAGCAGTGATGCCGAATGATCCGTAAAACTTTTTAAATAAATTCAAGAATTTAGGAAAACGCATCACGCAAACGCATCCTCAGATAAGAAATTATCAAACTCTCTTCAATTGTAGGGTTGCCTTTTCGTTGTCTCTCTTTTGGCTGAAACCTCAGTGGTGAGAGGCAGGTGATTCCATTTAATAGGGTTTTTGATCAGGAAGAAAGGAAGGATTTATCAAAGTGGTTTGAATCACATTATTTATAGGTAGCAGTTTTGCTTGGTTAAGAGTAAATTTCTATTAATTGTTTTTTCAAATTTCGAACACAATCTCAATCTTGTGTTTTCCTTCGATTAGATCTGCTCGATCGGAAATTAAGAAGTTTGATTTAAAAGAGCAATTAGCTCTGATTTAAAAAAAGAAGGTGCTTAAATCCGATGCGAATTTTATTTAAACTGATTTTTAAAAAGCTTCGGATAACAAACTTGAACAAAAACTAATTTCAGCGTTTGCGTTTTCTCTGAAAAAAATTTCCTTCGTTCAAATAAAATCAGGGTTCTTGCGAGCTCTTGTTTTTGAGAAAAGTTCTTTTAAAAATACGTCACAGAATGAAATGGGATCTCGCTTTCAGTACTAAGGATAAGGCTGATTACCATTTAAGGGTTCGGCATTCACATGTATTAGGCACTCGATTAGCATAAGATAAGGTCTCTATTGCGTTTTGGCAGTTTCTATTTCAAAATGTGAGGAAAACCTTTTGTAAAGCCTTGAAGTCCATCGCGTCAGAAGAAATCCCATTTTGAGCCTCTTCTCTCTCTTGTTTGGATTCCTGGAAGTAAACGACGTTAGAAGTCAATCCATGAAAAACTATTAACTTTGAAAGACTTGTGGTTATTACACACGTAGTTTGAGTATGAATGAGACATATTTTATGTTTTTCGAGTGAAATATCTCAATGATATCAACTAGTTTAGAAGAGATTGTATTTAGTCACATTGTTCAATTTTTGAGTTATAATGACGAGCTCTTCCCGTATTTTTTTTTGAATCTTATCCTTTCTCGCTGTTTTGTTTTTGGATTCAATGAAAATCTTAGTGGGCTCTGGGAGAGCTGACAACAATTTAAATGGCGCAGCGATTTTGAAATCTGCATGAGAAGTAGCTTCCAGCAGATAAGGTGTTAGAAGAGTTTTCGAGAGAATAGATCGATAAATTGCTAAAGTGATGCTGAAAAATCACATATGGGTGCTTTGTAAGGATTATCGCTCCTTGTTGCACATCTTATAAGTCAATCACGAATATACATTCTCCAAATCTTCTCAATTAAACTGACACAAATTTAAACTTATTCTGCTGTGAAAAAGAAGTGTAATTTTTTCAAATTACAGTATTTCACCACTTAAAACATAACTTGAAACTGCTCAACCGCAATATGTGTATAAAGGAGAAATGAACATGCTAATTGGAATCGAATTGCTTGGACACTGTGTTGTGTTGGTAGCTCTTGAAGACCGAAGTAAGTAGGGAATCCGAGATTCTTCAGGAAGAGTGCCCTCGCTTTTCGCTCAGTGAGGCTTCAATGTTCCATCATTATCATGATATCGCTCACAAAGGGTAATTTCTTGGTTAACAAAAAATATTTCTCAAATTATTAGCATAAAAATCAAATTCTGATTTCAAAACCATTACAGTTATAAAACTCTGTTCTGTTCTTCATACGCCAAAGTTTGAGTTTGAGAAGTCAATATATCACTGTAGTTTCTTCTAACGTTGGACTTCGGAAATAAAAACAAAAGATATTGGGATAAGCCTGATTACTCGCTCCACTTGTTGCTGCCTGCAAGACTGCGACCCCTTCCAACGACAAGCAATAAATTAACAAATTTACGATTTCGCCGGGTTGATCTTCGACACCTAAAGAGAGAAAATCCTCTAATTTTATAATTTCTCGAATATTCATAAAAAATGCTTCTATAATGTCGATATTCTATGCCTAATCAGCACTATGAGAGCTGACAAGATAAATCATCTCTAACTATAAGCCGACACTTATTATCCATTCATCTCTCAACGAAGACAAATCAATCCAAATTTTTTACTTTAGAGAGTTTATTCAGCTTCACTAATCGGATATAAATTAGTTTCTTGAGAGAAATACTGTTTGCATTAACCTTAAAACTATTTTCTTGAAATATCACTTAAAACAAAATTAAATTTAGCGCGATTAACACAGACTCAAGGCATCAGATATGGGACGTAAGAAAATCGAAATGAAACCGATTCTCGACAAGAAGAATCGCAAAGACACATTCCACAAGCGCAAGGTTGGTCTTATCAAAAAGGCGGCCGAACTATCAATCCTTTGCAACGTCCGTATGCTACTAGTATTCGAAGACCTCAGTGGTGATATTATCAAATATTCTACCCATGGAGTCTACGATCCTGTCCAATACTTTTCCGAAAGTTACACAAACGCACCAATTGCCTTCACCGCTCGACACTACCCTGATTTCTTTAAGAATGTAACCACAAAAAAAGAAATGAAGGACGAGGATGGCGAATCGGGAGGACGAAATGACTATTATGAGGAGAGCGATGATGATGATAACGAGGAAAACATAGCGACTGCAGGTAAACTCGACAAAAAAGGACTGAATCAGAGTAAACTATCGAGTTTTTTATTCAATTCAATTAATTGGGTCTAGATAAAGCGTCAGCTCCTGGCTTTCAGCCTTACAGTGAAGTGAACTTGACTGCTTATCCGCAGCCCAGCGAATTCACAGAGAAAACTAAAACAACAAACTATCTGTATCAGCAACTGCAGCAACAGCAGATGCAAGCAGGAGGTTACCTGACCGTCCCCTCGAACCAAAGATTGCCGCCTCAGCAACAATCGCAGAAACCACAGCAAATGCAGCAACAAACTAATCAATACTATACTGGCGGACAAGGAAATTACGCGTATAATCAATACGATAAAAGTCAAAATCAGCAATGGCGCTATGAGAAGAACATGGACCTCGAAGTCATTGTTGAACGAGAAGGAGATGCAATCTCAACGATTCCTCAGGTAGACTCATCCAGGAACACTCCTCAGTTTCCCTCTTCCAAGCTCAAGTCCTTCAAAAAGGAGTTTAATCCAAGACTCAGAGTGTCTGAGGAGATAGACGAGTTGAGAAAGCCTTTTCCTGCTAATCTCGTCTCGCCAAACCCATTCACACCTTCTCCCATTGGTTATGCAAACATTTCACCAATTACCGTGAATGCAAACTCCTTCCTATATGAATTCAATGATTCTGCTATCATGCATAGCAAAGGGTTCAACATGCTGAGATCTCCTATGACAGGGAAGTCCGCGAAGAATAATGGAACACAGCGTCCCGGCATTCCAAGCTTTGGCAGTCTTGTCCTCGAGCAGCAAGGAGAAAGTGGAGGAAATTCCGCCCCAAGCGTAAACGAGATGGAAGGACAAGATCTTATATTGAATAACATTGATTCTAACCCGAAAAATTTCAATCAGCATTCCGGAAATGCCAGCTTAGACAATAAGATACAAGGTCTATTCGGGGCATTCGGTGGTAGTGAGAATCCGAAAGTCAAGGAAGAGGTGATGATGGCTAATGATACTTCGATGGACAGCAAATTTGCCGTTCGTCAAACCAAGGAAATCAATGCACAGTTCTTATTCGATGTTAGCGGAATGAGACTTCTCGCTCCGACTCCATTGACTGGCCCACATAACACGAGCAACGCGGAATGGTTGCAGTATTTTTACCAGAAGCATGCATTGAATCGCTCCATGCAAGATGAAGGTTCGTTCCTGAGTGGACATGACTTGTCGCTCTCAATAGCTAAAAGTCCAGCGATGATGAAAAAGTTGAAAGATAAATAGTTTTAAAGATGAATGACTCTAGTTCAAATTATCTCATTGGAAGAGTCTTACTGGGACGAGTTTATAGCTTCCCCATCTTCACTGCATTAGGATTAAATGAAAATATTGCTTAGACCTAATGTGGTCCCGATGATAATTTTTATAAAGTAACTTCCTAGTGATTTATACATTTTTCACTAGTCCCAACAACTTGAATATGAATGAATTTGGTCAAAGCCACGCTTAATAATAGATAGGCACATTATGAGTTAATTTTATAGCTAGCTAGTTTCTACAGAGGAAGCTAAAGTCAAAGGCTAATGAACTCGTTCGAGCCTAAGTGAGAGTTGGCAAATTAATATATGTTGAGGAGGGTATCAGAATTCTATATTGCGTTCTCAAATGTAATGATAAAATTCAAATTTAATCTTATGAGTTTGTTACTTGTCTAAAATTTTCCTTAATAAATCAAATATATTTTTCAAGTCAAACTTACAGAAGTCTATTGTTCCACCATTCTCCGGCCACTTGTTTGCCATTAAGGAAAAAGTAAGTTCCGACACCATGGATCATATCTCCTCTGAATTCTCCCTCGAAGCGGTCTCCGTTAGATAAGTATAGAACACCAAGACCTTCCTTGCTGTCGTTCACAAAATCTCCATCGTACTTGACCCAGTAGTCTTCAAGGTTGTCGAAGTTCTTGTAGTCGTATTCTCCTACCAATGGAACAGGGTTTTCATTATGAACGATACCGCGGCCATGGAATTGGTCCTCAAACCACTCACCTTCATAAGCAATTTGACCGTTGCCATAGTACAAGGTTCCAACACCATGCATAGCGCCTTCCTTCCAATCTCCGTCGTATAATCCTCCGTCGGAATAGTAGAATCGGCCTCTTCCATGACGTAATCCATTTTTCTTCTCTCCTTCGTAGATAGATCCGTCTGCATAAGTTTCAGTCACCCACTCAAGCTGCTCTCCGTTTGCGTTTGTGACTAGTTATTTCATAAATATTAAAAATAAATAACAATGGATTAGTTTTTACAGATTTGGTTTGAAGGTGCGAGATCATAGCGATTCAAGCTCTTTTCTGGGCTTGGCTCAAATTGTTGGTTTTCTTGTCTTCCAACTGTGTAAGGATCAGTGACCTTATAGTTTCCGAAGGATTTCTCATTCTCGCCTCTGTATGGGTCCAATGACACACCGAGTTGAGAATCAAGTGGCTTGCTAGTAGATGAAAGATGTGAGACATCTTGTGATCTGAGTGGTCTATCGATTGAGTAGTCGTTCTTTGTTTGAAGAGGAAGATTGCCGCTGTATGGCTTGTCAGTTGGTGCAGAGCCTTCAGGTTTGTCTTGGGATTTAAGTCCGTAGGTTGGTTTATATGTTGATGGTCCGCTGGAAATGTTGACTGAAATGTTTGGTTGATATGATTGGTAGGTCTTGTCTTCAGTCTTTGGCAGTTCGCTGGTGGTGGTGGCTGTGACTTGGAATTCGAATGGCTTTGAAAGGTAAGGGTTTGGCTTGTCTAACCCTGAAGGTCCTTGATATTCACTTCTTTTTTCAGCTTCCGCTGGTCGTCTAGCGAATCTTTGAGTTGTTCCTTCTTCACGGACTTGAGGCTTATCAGCAGGATTTTGGATGTTAAGGATTTCGGTGGTAAGTTGGTCCAATGGTTTTTGGTCTTGGGTTGAGGCTGGCCGGTTCTGATGGACTGGAGAAGTGCCTTCGCGTCCAGCGTAAGGCTTGCTGCTGGAATTTGTAGGTGTGTATCTTCCTTCATATCTTCCTGAGGGGGTGGTTGTTGTTGGTTGGTCTTTGATAGTGGTTGGTTGATCTTGAGTTGTCACTGGTTGAGTGACCGAGGTTGTTGGTTGAGATCTCAGATAGCCTGATTGACCGGCTGTTGTGGTTGGTTGAGAAGGAGTCACGTTCAGTTGGACTCCAATTGAGACTGGTTGAGAGAGATAGGAAGTTGGTAAGGTGGCCTCAACGATGGGTTGAGTTGTTGATGAAGGCTGATATTTCACCGCTGCTGTAACATTGCCAAGTGGTTGATATTTTGTAGTGGTTGGTTGAGACACAGTGGCGGTTGGTTGAGTTACATTTGAAGTTGGTTGATTGACAGTGGTAGTCGGCTGAGACACTGTGGCTGTTGGTTGAGAAATGGTAGTGGTTGGTTGGGTCAAAGTTGTTTTAACGTCAACAGCTGGCAAGTTCGATGAGCCTTGTTGGTCAGCAGTTGGACGAGTTCCTGCTGGACTTGATAGTTGATATGATTTTGGTTGATAGTTCGAAAGATATGAAGATGGTTGGGGTTTCGTATTGGTAGCGTCAGTGGTGGTTGTTTGCACTGGTGGATTCAATTGTAAGCCCACTGTGATGTTGGCAGTGGGTTTGATGTTCACGCTGGCCTGGACTTTCTCAGGTTGTTCTCCAGTAGGTGAGCCTCCTTGGACGGTGCGTAGCTGGGTAGTCGCAGTTCCTGGGTTATACGCTGATGTGCATTTGGAAGTGGCTGGTTGATAAGTCGTTATGGTTGGTTGAGTGGAGGATGTAATTGGCTTTGTATAAGTTCCTGTTGGGGATTTGTCACGTTGATCAGCTGGTGTGGTTCCAGTCCTGCTTAATGGCTGGTAAGTAGATGTTCCAGTTGGCTTAGCTTCAGTAGGTTGCTGTTGTTGTTCTGTTGGTTTGGTCAGTGACGCTGGTTGGTAGCTTTTCAATGGATTGCTCACGTTGACTGTTGCAGTTATAGTGCTAGGTTGGTAAAGACCTGTTCCAGTTGTAGTTGGGGGCTGCTGTCTTGTGTATGATGTTGTAGGCTGGTATGTAGATGGTCCGGTTGGCTTAACTTCAGTCGGCTTAACTTCCGTTGGCTTCGCCTCAGTTGGTTTAACTTCAGTTGGCTTAGATTCAGTTGGTTTAACTTCCGTTGGCTTAGAAGTAGTGGGTTGATATTGAGTTCTGCCGCTTCCATATTGGTAGGTCGGCTTGGCCGTCACTTCTCCCTGCTTAGCAGGTTCTTCTCTATGGTGTGGTTGGGTTGTAGGTGTAGGTCTATGGTATGTGCCACCAATAGTTAGATTCACATTAGGAGTATAGGACGTAGTTGGTTTTGGTTGAATTTCTAAATTGATGACAGCCTGAACTTTTTCCTCAGGTTTTGGCTCTTGGACCTGTTCCTTGGTCTGTTGCTCAACTTCTTGGACTGGCTCGTCTTGTTTGACGGTCACTTCACCGTTAAGCACTGGCTTCTCAATTTGTTGTTCCTCAACCGGAGCTCCACTCTCGACCTTCTTGTCTCCGCCTGTAGTTTTTCCTGCTCTCTCTCCTTCCACTCTCATACCTTCCTCAACTTGGACGTCATCATTCTTTCTTCGAGGAAGCGTCTTCAGGATGTCAGAAACCGTAGGTCGCGCTCCCTCCTCAGGAGAGAGCATGTTCTCGACGACCTTTTGAAGCTCAGGAGAGTAGTTCTTGCCAACCGAAGCGACTCTCTCATTCAACTCGCTTGTTTTAAGGACGTTCTTGTCCCAGTCATACAAATCGTCACAATTCGTCAGCGTTGCTGCCTGAAGAATCGTCATACCGAGCGAAAAAACATCCGATTTCTGGATATCATGCTTTGGTTTCAGCTCTCTGCGCTCCAAAGCTCTCAGGAGCTCAGGAGAAAGATATCCATGGACGTCAGCGACGCCAGTGACTCGCTGAGCGTAAGTAGGAACTCCAGCGATTAGTTCTTGCTCAGCGATTTTGTAATTTCCTAACCTCGAAACGAAGATATTTCCAGGTTTTATGTCTCCATGGAAAGTTTCCCTTTCTTGCAGAGCCTCCAAACCCTGAAGGATGCATTCTATTAAATACCAGAGCTGCTCTTCGGTGTATCTCTCTTGATTCTTGGTTCTTTCAGCGATTTCTTTTTCCAGATTGATATTATTGTACTCGATGATGACTTGGATCCTATAGAAGGAGGAGCAAAGCTTGTCTTCTGACCTCGAATTGAAAGAGATGAGGCGGAGGACGTTAGGGTGCTGCAGGGCGAGTCTGTCGTTGAAGCTCTTGATGTCGTGTTTGAAGTCTGAGGAGCTCTTGGAGAGCAATTCTTTTAGCGCTACTATTTCATGGGTGGACTTGTGCTCTAAAAGGGTGACTTCTCCGTAAAGTGTGTCTTTCTCCTTGCGCAGAGGGATGTAATCGGCTATAAAAGTTTGGAAGTCGGTCCCTTCAGCGTTTCCAGATGAGCAGGCATTTCCCATTGTTTTGATTTAGATTTAATTTGCTTATGTATTAATAAAAGCTCTGGAATCTGTAATTTAAATTCAATTAAATTGAATTCGTATAAGATTCTTCCAGCCTGGTGTTCTGAACTTCATGCTTGTATATCAGCGATCATATTTCTACTTAATCCGCTCCTGTTCACTTTGAGCCTGAGCAGACAAGAAGAATAATTGTAGTGTGATCTATAGCTGATCTCACCAGATAAATACATATATTCGATGGAGTTAGTTGAAGAATAAGTTGTAACCCAGTATTTCCCTTTGCACAGTAGTTCGAGACCAAAAGAATCATTCTTGTGAAGATACATTTGTAGAATGGGCCGGTTAGACGGTTGCTAATTAATTTTGTTGTACTAACGCTCGAATATGCTTTCGAAGATAGAAGTTCTTTGAAGAAAAGCCAGTCTTAGAGAAAAAATGAGATTCTAAAAGTGGAGCGCGATCATACGCCGTTGCTCTAAAATTTTATCTATTCAAAAAGTCAACTGAAATGAACACGCCTTTTGAAACCAGAAAGAACTATATCTGTTGTTATTCTTCAAGTATTCGTAATACTAAAAGCTAGTCAAATCTTCCACATTAACAGAATATGAGAGCCTTTTCAAATATTCCTTGAAGATCAAATTTTTGTAATCAAGTATAAAGTTATTGATGATTGTTCTCGAGAATTTTGCTTGATCTATAAAAAATTTAGAGAATAGCTTCAACTGAAGTTCTATTTGGTGAGTGAGCTTATGCTATTGAACATTTTTCTTTTCAGTTTCGGCTTAATATTTAGCTTTGCTAAACAGTTAACCCAAATTTATTTTAATTATATCAGGAAGTGGGTTCTTGCGTAATAGGATAAGTGCTCATGCTTCTTTCAGGTTTATTGTGATTTAGGGAGGACTTTGCTTAATACATTCAGTTTGGCTTTCCACTATAATGAAGAGTACATTTAAAACTCAAAATATGGAACTTGTGACAAGATTATTTCCTTGAATGACTGGCGTGGCAGTAGGATTACTTACATATGCTGATGAAGCTTTGGTGGCTGAAGCGAGAAATGATGGAAAACGTGGCTATTGCTGGGTTTTCAGGTTCTTAGAAATGAAATCAGTCATCTCACTTGTGAGCCGAGTTTTTATTACTAAGAAAATTGAATTACAAGAGTGGTTTAAATGATTCAATGACAAACCTAGTAGATAAGCAAATTCCATAATGAAAGGCTGCTGCATTTCATTATGATGTTTTGGAGATAGATAATATCAGCTTCTTTTTTGGGATAATACTTGCTTCCATAGAGAAAAGTATGAACACATATCACTTGAAAATTATTTTTTTTTTTCGATTATGAAGAAGCCTCTCTTTTTTTGAGTGAAATTGCTCCAAACCATGGACTATCATAAACTGAAGGTGACTACGGAATTATTTGCAAGTACTTGTGTCTTAACCCATGTAAAAAGTTATTACCATAAAGAATAATCATCATCATTAGTCTCATCTCCCATTTTAAAGAGGTTCACTATGTAGCGAAGCTATTTACTTAAAGAGATATGCAATTGTTATAATAACTGCTGATCAGCAAATATTTTCTTTTGGGAAGCAGAGCCAAAGATTTTTGATTAATTTTTGTAATGCAAATCTATTTTCTATATGAAGAATTATGAATTTTAATGTTTTTCTGGGGACAGGAGCCCAGAAATTAATGATTCAATCTTTCACTTCATCTATTTTCTTTTAACAACTACATTAACGATTGCACCAGCTTGTAAAGTTTCAGGGTGAGAAATAGCATAGTGATTGGCATCGATTTGAGTAATCGTGCATCCAGCACAATCAACAGTAGCATCTACACCGTTCTGGTAGTGGAAATCGCTGCTCGCGTAGAACTGTGAGAGTCTGTCACCGCAGTTGTTGTAGACATAGCTAAAGTTGAGTGTCTTAGCATCAGCATCGAACTTATACTTCTTAGGAGTACCGCAGGTTGAATAGAAGTATGGCTTCGAGAGAACCTCCATCTTCTTAGTCAGAAGCTTACCATCAACACTATAAAGCGACTCTCCTTGAGGTGGATTATCGGCTGTTGTGAAGTCTCCGAACCATTTAAATTGCCAATAAGCCCAAGATTGGAAGCTCTCATCTGCCTTATCAGTGACGGACTTGAGTTCAGTTATTCCTCTATCAGATGAAGTCACCGCGCCGAACTCAGTGACGAACCCAGGAATACCGATGAAATCTTCTCCGTTTCTGTGAACAGCGTAGACCCAGCGGTCCATAAGCTCGCAAACGGTGTGAGAAACTGGATCTCCAGGACCATCATTGAACATGCAGTACACGTGGTATGCAAGAACCTGTCTATCGTTGTATTCTTGACCGCCAGGACCATCAAGGAATCCAATTCCTAAGTATGAGGTTGTGACTGGCTCAAACATAATGATGGTATCGTTATCAACTTGTCGAATAGCTTTGTGGAGTTCTCTGTAGAATGGCATGAGATTCTTCGTGTTTGGTTCATAGACATTTCGTAAGTCCATATAGATATCTCCCCACCAAGGCTCATTGATCAATTCGTAAGCGATAACATTTGGCATATCCTTGAAATAAGAGGCAGCGACCTTCCAGAATTCACCGAAAGAATCTCTGAGCCCATCCTCATTATTATATAATCTCTGGAAGTTGGTCGAGACGTCTCGAGTGAAGTAATAAAGAGCAAAACTTCTCTGGAGGCAAGATTCGATGGTTGGGAAGCCTTTCTCATCATAATCGAGTTTACTGAAGATCAGAGGGAAAGGGAAAGAATCAAGCTTGGTAGCCCAATCAGGCATACCCTCTCCGCAGAATCGTCGACCCCAAGCATCTTGATGAGCATCAATGATCACAGAGATGTTGTATTTCGCAGCTCTTTGGACGATGCTGCGTAGTGCCTCAAGATATGTGTGATTGTACTCGCCTCTGGCTGGTTCGACTCCCTCCCAGGCGATATGGAGACGAATGACATTCATACCCCAATCGTTGAGATTTTTAAGGTCTTCATCTGCAAGGGAGTAGTTTGCGTCAAAGGTCTCTGAAGGTGGGTAGAAAGGAGGAAGTTTATAGACCACGTTAACTCCGTGATAGAGAAGAGAGTGGTTGAATTCATCGGCCATGAATTGAGAGCCTGTGTCTACTTTCACTCTGGCTTGGCATGCAAGCACGAAAAGGGAAAGGAAAATGTATATGGAGATTTTTTGATTCATTTTCTCTATTAGAATCAATTTATATTTGCTACTCAAGAGTGGGGTCTTTCGAATAAACAAAAAAGGGATGTTACTAATGTTGTTATAAAACTAAGAATTAAAGTAATACCTTTTTTTTTTAGGTATAGGGGCTAATGTTGGATATTTTTCCTCATCTCTTTTAGGTTTTTCGACTATTTCGTCGAGTATTGAAGTTTTTTGAATAAGCATTTGCATTCGATCGATCCCCTTATTGCCTTCATTCACTTCAGAAATAAACTTTAGTCTTAGTCAACTTATTTTTGGTTCTTATCCCCTCTTTAATTCATAAATTATGATCAAATCGGATGAGAATCTTGACATCAGTCATGTGAGGAACCCAAGTAATTTTTTTTGCAATGGAAAGGGTCGTTCTCAATGTACTCATTCATTGATCTCTTTTGAAAGAGCAAAATCATTCAAGCTCAAGGAGTTTGAAATTTCTTGAAATGTTAAAATAATATTTTAGATTTGATGTTGCTGGCTCTCAATACTTTAATATAATTAAATTAATTTCTTTGAAAATTTTTTCCACACTTTTTATTATGTAAAACGGTATGGGTAAGACAACAAGAAGAAGATCTCATTTCAAAAAAACTTCTATACCTAAGAGGTACAAATTTTGTTTGTAAAGAGTAAGCTGATGAGAAGTAGAATCATGATATAATTGTGTATAACAATTTCAGATTTAAAAGCAACCTATGGTAAAATTAATAATACTCTATTTTCAAAAGTACATAAAAGAGTAGCATTGGATTTATTCAACTTCCAAATCAGATGAGCACAATCAGCCTTCGTCTCAGAAATAGTTAAGTCTTGATTCCTACTAGCAGAACTTGAACGCAGATTGGAAATTACAGTACAATTAGTAGACTTGAGTATCTATGAACATATAGATAGTGCGAGTAGTCAGTGTGTTCTACTGTAGAGCAATAGTGTTTGAATATCCTATGGAATAATTGCAATGCAAAGACTTACAGGTCGTAATATACAAAAATTTATGGAGTTATTATCATGAAATACCCGAACACCTCAAAGAATTGAAAGCATTGACAATTACTGGGTGATGCCTGAACTTCGCTATTTAACCAAAATTTTCAAATCGAAAAAAGCATTTTCATTTAGTAGGTAGGAGTGGCTATCTGATTCAACATATTATTGTTATAAATCAACATAAGAACCGCTTGTTTCTCTTAACGCCAAAACAATAATGCACAATGAGTATTTCTCAATTCCAGATGTTCATAGGGTATAATGATTTTCAAAGTTCATCGAGTATTCTGTTTGTTAAAAAGACTTTTTGAGGACTTTTTACGCTCTCTTCTTCAAGTTTTTTTGCTCTTACCTTCATTTGAAACTCCTAGTTGTGATGATTAAGACAATGAGAGAAGAGTAAGGTATAACTACGTTATATTTCTCAACTGCTTCTTTAACTGGGCGCAAGTTATTCGAGATATCCATTCTTATCAATTGCTCATATTTATGCTGACTTTTCGATCTTATTGCCTTTGAAATCAACTCTTTTCGAACTGCATCATATACTCTCTCTTCTGAAAAATCGGTCAATTGATTGGAAGATGCGTGCTGCAACAGCTTGGTATAATTGACTCCAATAGCTCTGCTGGCTATTTGCCTTCGAGCAGCTTCCAGAAATTGATCCAAATCAGCTGAGATTTTCTTCTGTTTTTTCCGTTTCTGAAGGTATTTTGTTTCCCTTCGAGGTTCCTGACTATCGCGGATCCTTAGTAAACCCATTGAATCAAAATTAGTAACTTCTCTTGCTTCGGCAGCTGCATAATCTTTGTGAACAAGAGTTGTTGGCTTGACAAAAAGTTCTTTCGCATTGTTACGCTGGCTGAAAACAGGCGTTTGATTCATTGTTTTGGTATTTAGAGGAGAAGGGAAGATTTTATCTTTCTTACAAGACAAAGATTCTCCTCTCAGATTTGTTGTTATTGGTCTCGCAGGGTTTGAATCAGGAGATCGATGAAGACTGGTTAAGAAAGTGTTCTGTCTTGGTTGTGATGAAACAAAAGGTTGAAGCATTTTTTTGCGAGTCCTCTCTTGGTCCAATTTTGTCTGTATGAATTTCGAAAATTCTAACCTTGCGAGGTTTCTGAAATTAGTTCCATTGATTTCATCAGGCAAGGTTTTCTCACTTGACATTTTTGAAAGTCTTGTTTCAGAAAATCTCGTGGTTCTTGAATGAAAATTCGCTTGTTTTCTGCACGACCCTATTTCTTCGAGAGACAGTTTTGAACCTTCCGTTCTCACTCGAAAGTTGAAACTATAGGCTGATGGGTCCTGCTTTTCATCGTTGAGTTTTAACGAGCTTCTTTTCACCGAAGACTCACGAGATGTGCTATGAAAGGCATTCGACCCTATTTTATTTTCTTGACTTCTGAAATTCTTTGATGAGCTACTGAGATTTCGTGTGGTCTTATCTTCGACAGCGGAATCGAGATTAATGGGTTTTCGATTGGTTGTAGCTATTTTCTCATCGGAAGAAATACTCTTTTTGATTGGATTCTTGTCATCTGAGGCTGTCAAAGTACGTCGCAGATAATCAAATCTTTTTTCAGAGGCATAATGGTTGAGAATATTGCTCTGCTGGGAAGGGTCCAAGTATTCGAGACGAGATTCAGTGACATCATTAATTAATATCCCTCGAGACCTAACTTTTCCGCTGGTGCTGAACGCTTCAAAAGCCTTTCCATTTGGACCCTGGAACTGTGCCTCAAATAAATCGCATTCTGTTTCGAGCATTTGTTGTGTCTGGCACTTTAGCCTTGCATCTTCCATTTTATATGATAACCCTATTGCTCAATAAAATCAGCTGAATAATTCCACAAGTAAAATATTTGGAGAGCACAATGAGCCGAGCTCTTGTTACTCATTGCCTCATCATAAATTCTGCCTTTACTGAAATGCTGCGGTTTTTCTAACATAGGTTCATGCTAAACAAATGAGTTATATTGGATGCAAATAGTTTAACACTGTCTCGATTTTAACAGAATCTTGTTTGTAACATATAATCCAAGCTGCTTAAAAATACACATACGACCTCGAGAGAGTTTCTAACTTCTTGGCAGTTTCTTTCTTCAGTTCATCGATTTTGTAATCTACAACCAGTCCGTTTTTGACATAAGGGTCCTAAATTCCAAGGATGTGTTACTAAGATCTCAAAAATCGCATTGGTATTTACTGATTTTACGAATTCTTCGACATCTTTATCATTCTCAGTGTTTATGACGAAAAATGCACCGTCCATGGGGAATTTCGAACCGCCTATTAAAGAATGCTTCTTTTTCATGTTTTCAACGTGTTTAAGATGCGCTGCCTTGAAAGGGACTGACAGTAAAAACTACGAATTTGTAAGATTACTTCGTTTGTAATACGCATTCTGAACGTAAGTATAGTTTATCGCGAAATATCTACCGCCTTCCTCTGTTGAGAAACCTCTGCAGTACATATCCGTGAGCATCATATGAGGCCTTCTAATCCCGAAGAACTTTTGAGTCGCTACCTTCTGCATTTTATTGATGTACTGTCCTTCTGAATCTAAATCTAAGAGATGGCTTTCTTTGGATTTTCCCTTTAATTTATTTAAAGAGAGGAAATTATTTCACTTTGATGTATGTATGCGCAACGAATGATGAAAAGAATAAGTTACACACACTGGGATGTCAAATTCCTCCGAAAAATTAAGCTTTTTGAGTCTGTAACAAAAGGAAATTAGATATTGTCATTTAAGTTTCTTTATTGCAAACTAGCCATCTACTTATATTAATGCATTCTTTCTAGATTAAAGATATTATGATTCGTTAAGGATTGAAATAAGATAGCGATTGATGTAAAGAAATAATACAAAGTATTTGAATAGTAATTCTAATCTGAGTACATTTAAACGAAATAAGTGCAGATACAAATTGAAAATAATTGAAATGGAGTGGAATTTGAAAAATAGATAGGAAAGGAGCCAATCAGCCTACTCGAAGTTTTCGTCATGGTGAGTTGTGATGTGAATCCCAAGCTTTCCGAAAGGAGAGTCCGTAAATAAATCAGCATGGTCTAATATCTAGGGTAAAAAGGAATTAGTTAACTCTTTCGATAGACAGTTAATTTACTTCTAAGGGGTTGTAACATTCTGTATTATTTTTCCTTCTCAATGAATGAAATGAATCAAATGCATCGAGTGATGGTCTGGCAAAACTGCTATGGAGCTGATTCGTTAAATGGATCTGGTTTGGAATTTGATCTTTAAACAATTGCTTCACGCATTTCTTCTTGTCCTGATTCGCAGATTGCGGAACTCCCTGCAGCTCCTTGAAATATTAGTTGAACCAACTTCCTATCCGACTAAAGCTACCTTCTGTAAGGCTTTTTTCTCACAAAATGGAGAAATGTTCTGCTTTCCAAGCTCTATTTTCAGATTGCACGGGTGATTTTCATCCTCAAATCCTGAATATATCTGCCCAAAGTTAAAGCTCTTCTTTTGACTAACAGCCCGTAGAATAGTTTGAAGTCCATTTTGCCCAAAATTTTGTGCAACTTGGTTAAGCACCTCTTTTAAAACTACTTGATGATCACTACAGCCAACAAAGCTCTTATTAGATCTTCTAGTAAATTTAGCAAGCTACTGTTGATTGTTTAATTGAGCGCGAAGTCGGCGGTTATCTGCAGCGAGGTCAGCATATTTTTTCTCAAGTATATTGAGGCTGCCAGACACGTCTCTGTGAAGTTTTTTTAGCATTGCATTCTTCGCAAAGGAGGCCAATGTCATGTATGGATAACTACACAAGTTTTACTTCTTGATAAATGCTAGTCGATTCGTTTTCCAGCGAGGAATCCTCAGCAGGATAATCTCCTTTTGCAACAGATTGCTTCGGATTTGGCTCAGAATTCTTTCGTTTTATCAACTTTAAGAGTTCCCTGTTATACATCTCCAAGTTACGCATGAGGTGCTTGAACAATTGTTTACCGTTTTCCTTTTTGAAACATTTCATGAGCAAATACTAACTCACAGGTGCTGCTCTTCTTCTTTTTGAAGCCATACATATTCAACTATTGACTTATTTAGATAGCTATATTAGCAACCTTGCATACTTGTCGAATGAACGAAACGACATTGTTGTGTTTGAAATACAACGGAAGGATTTCTTGTCCAAAATAGCTGGGATCTTTGATGAGAATACAATCTCCTTCTTCGTTCCAGGAAATATGCTCACGGTACTTGTCTTCCTAGCAATGTGGAGTGATCGCATTGAGCATCTGGATTTGAAGATATTTTACTTCGAGAATGCTGAAGGTCTTTTT
>ENA-UOUE01000932-UOUE01000932.1-compost-metagenome-genome-assembly--contig:-NODE-932-length-21219-cov-9.882698_pt1 | contig 21219 bp, 13 predicted proteins | sample MGYA00238146_ERZ747223 | MGnify/ENA primary metagenome ERZ747223 (study PRJEB28781, sample SAMN06268865) | compost metagenome | isolation source: single cell | place: USA: California, Emeryville, Joint...
TTGCATGAAGTACATTGGGTTGAAGCCGCTCCAGAGCATGTCGCACAGCTATAATAAGGACCTGTTGTACTAGAATAGCAATCCATGCATTTGTTCGTAGATGAGTCACCCCAGAAGCCAGCAGGACATGAGCTGAGACAACTGCCTCCAGTATTCGGGTGTAAGAAATGCCCTGAATTGCAAGAACTGCAATCATGGCTAGTTCCGCCGGAACAAGTAGCGCAATTTAAGTAGGGGTCTAAGCCACCATTATAGCAAGGCATGCATTTGTTTGTCAATGGATTTCCCCAGAACCCGGCTGGACATGAGTTGAGGCAACTACCAACAGTATTTGGATGAAGAAAAGCACCAGAAAAGCATGAAGTGCAATGGGTTGAAGTTTTTCCAGAGCATGTCGCGCAACTGTAGAAGAAAGGCCCAGATCCAACAAAGCAATGGGAGCACTGCCAGTTATCATCATTTGGAAAGTAACTGTCAGGACATGAAGTTGAGCACGATCCTACTGGAGGCAAATTCAAGTATTTCCCTAAGCATATAAAGCAATCCGTGCTGGAGCCTCCATAGCAATCATCACAGTCTCCGTCACACGCTTGAAGAAGCAAAAGGATATTTTAAAATGAGCAAATATAGATAATAATTACGTGAGCATTCATGTGCTATACCGTTATTCCAGTAATTTCCCCCGCAATCCGTTACACAAGCATTACCTAGTAAGAACCAGCCATCGTTGCAAGAGTAGCATTCTGAGTTTGAATTTCCGAAGCAGGTTGCGCATGAAGGATCGCAGGCAGGCCAAACTGTAATCTTTATATTCTTAAATCCCCAGAATTCATCCGCGTCACCTTGGTTAGTCGAAGTAGTAAATTCCAAAGTCAAACCCGCTGTATTATGAGGGATATTTCCAGTGGTAAAAGTATCAATGTAGTCCGGCGCACTACCTCCGCATTCATCGATGACCGACGACCCTTTTGTTTGGGAAAGCCCAGTGTTACCGTCCACCAGCAAAATTAAGCTTTCTCCTTCCCAGTCATCTATATAATAGGCGTCAAATTGAATCTCTACAGCAGTATGAGCTATCGTAATCGCATATATTTTTGTTATCGATCCGCCTGTAGTAAAGCACCCATTTCCGCCCATAATAGTTTGTCCGCCGCAAACACTTGAGCATGGATTACTCCATCCTGGAGTCGTTGTGGGTGGTTCATTCCAGACATCATAGATATAGAATTGACCTAAGACACAAGTAATGATCTCGATTAACGGTAGAAGACTTACAGCTGCCAAAAGCAAGGAGTATTCCGACAAAAAGTAAAATCTTTAACTTCCTCATTTTTATTCAATTTTAAAAGGAGCTGAATAAACCTCAATGTTAATTTGTTAGCTGCGATTCGAGTCTAAATTTGCTCTTCAGAAAAAACATAGGGTACGCTACTCTGTACTATCGATTGAATTTTTCACATCATAATCAAAATATGATCTCTTTCAGGGGCGCTCGTAATTCAAAGCGAAAGCGAAAAGTAATAAAGAACGAATAAATTCACAGAGAGACAAAAAAGAAAATCAGGGTTATCTCGATTTATGCTGCTAATTAGCATCTTTCTATTTGTCGAGCTATAGAGACCGTTTACTTGATTTAATATTGAGGTAAGGTCTACTTATTACAGGCATAATTTCCATTTTCAATCATTATTTTAATCTCTGAGCTTTGATGTTGTTTAGGACAGTATATCTACATCCTATGCTCCTATACTATTGGTTCCACAAGAGCGGTCGAAGACAATCCAATATTTTCATTTGTATTAACTCATGCCTAGCCTATCGCTAAAAACGCAAGTTGTTGTTCCTCCTTTCCCGATGCCTCGTCTATCATCGCAAAGCTTGGCATATGAGCCATTACTAGAGCAGTATTTTGCCGGAATTTTCCTCTAAGATTTTGCTTATTTTCTCAAACAGTCGCAGAATGGAAAAATTTGGCAAAACATTGTGAAATATGCACATCACCAGAGTAAAATCAACGAGATCTGACAGATTCTTGAAGGAGCAAGTTGGCAAAACTTCAATCAGCCTAAGTGACGGTGAATCTTCCATTACAGCTCCTGTTCGTGCGCTCAAATATGTTTTGATTGAACGCCTAAAAATTAAATTAATGAATTATAAGGGTTAAAGCTAAAATAAATCCAGTGAAGTTAAGCAAGTCACTATGAAGAAATAATTTCGCTTTGGTTTCCTGAGAGAACGGATTGAGACAAAAAAAGAGGAGCGTAACTGAGCCTTGGTGCTTCTAACCCGAAGTTGGCATGAAAAGAGAGCTTTATTGATTTTTATAAGTTGGAACCCGATTAAGGCTTGGTGAGATCAAGCGAAATATTTCATCAGATGCCCTATTTCTTACAGAGAGAATTCTCTTGTTTTTGATACGATGAGCTGGCCGATCCTCTAGGCGCCAAATTGAGAAGTAATAATGGATAAGGCTCACTCTTGCTTGCTCCAGAAGAAGTGTTGGCCAAGTTCCTATCACTACCCAAATTATTTCATGAATAAAGAAAGAAATATGATGTTCTTCAACACATTCTCCATTTTTTTTCCTTTCCACTTAGAGGAGATCGAGTAGATTATTTCAAGGGCGGGAAAGCAAGCACATCGCATTGATAAACTTGTTGAAAAGCATTTCACTTCGAAGTATTAACCCTAACCATAGTAAATTTGATTTAGACTTAGCGACGTTGCTGCTTTTGCTTAAGATTTCGGTTCCTCTTCCAACAAACACGATACATTTGTGGATCGCTTCGAATTCAAAGAAAGGATCAAGCTTCAAAATTCTCCAATTTAATACATGTATAATCTCGTTGTTGAAAAATAATTTTGAAGGAGATCAGATGTGACCCAGTTACTTAATATTAATTTACTCCTTAAGGAAGAGAGAAGAAAGGCGTACTTGGTGTTCCCTTATGTCCAGGATCTTAATTCTTATTGTTATGCATTTGACTATCGGTATTTGGTGACCATTTTGTGAGACGGACCACTTGTAAAGAGTAGCCAAGAATAATGTAGAAAATTCTGTCGGTTTTTTGACGGGCACATAATGATAGTACAAAAAAACAGGTAAGGACAATGAGAAAACATTATTTCTAAGTTTTATTAAGTAGTCTTCTATATAAAACTATTTTGAAAGTCTTGAGTTGTGTTTTCTATTTTTGCTCATAATGTTGCAATCCACAATAAAAATTGTTATGAGATTTTTTTTTTGTCGCTCTGAGGATGAGGAAATCTTTGGGTTTGCTTCAGTAATTTCGGGTTCTGTTCAAGAGCTGCATTCTGAAGAATTTATCCCGCAAATAACGAGTTAGCCCCCTATTTCTTTGCTTTCTTGGAGCTTCAGTTTTGTAAGTTTGTTGTTTTGGGAATAGATAATCATTTCGATTTGAAAACGAAGCAATCCCTATGTGATGAAACGCTTTGATATCCATAATTTTATTTCTGTCTTAGTTCTACAAAATAAAATTATATATTTTTCTGACGTACAACCTTTCTTTTGAGACTTCGATTGTTTCAACAACAATGACTTTGTAGTTTCCATACATGCAACTTTAGCAAACCTTATTCCTAGCGAATTCCATAATGATTGCTATTTGGAGCTATAATTCTTATATTCTAGACCAACGAAGAAATAAATCTTCAATATTCAAATTAAGAGCAAAGATATACAATAATTTGGGAATGTGATTGAAGCTTTACTTCCAACTTAATCTTTGTCGGCGGCGCTAAATAAAGCACGCTGAAGAGATTTTGCCTAAAATAAAGTAATGTACATTCTTTAGGAGAAATTAAATTGATATATTAGTTACCACTACTACTTGAGGTCTCGTAAAATGAAAGATACGTTTTCAATGTCAAAGACATCCAGATGATCTTTGTCATATTTCACAAAGACGGCTGTATCTCCGCTCCACCTTACTTTCGCATTGTAATCTTCAAATTGAATGAATTAATACAGATATATGAATCAGAGTCACCTCGAAATCACATATTGATTTGTTACCTGCTAGTCCTCCGCGTTTAATTAAAGGGAGTTTCTGACTCCAAATGCATGAATTTGTTTGAAGGCCAGACAAGTGAAGCATTTCATCCAAGCCAATCGTCATGATCGAATCTCCTTGTTGATTAATGTCCAATCCTGCAATTCGACCTTGACATTATTAATTTTCATTTCGTTCAAATCATTGAAACTCAGTAGGAAGCTCAATTACCTTCACATTCAGGATGTCATTTTGCTTTTCGTAATAAAGATACGCTAGCTGAACCGCTTCTCCCGTTTCTAGCAAGAAAACTCAGAGGACTTTCAAGCACAGTATATAAGAGACTCTCACTAAAAAATAAACGTAGAAAGACGAATATAGAAGCAAGCCATCGCACTTATTGCTTCAAGAATTTTCGGAGAGAGAAGAGAAAAATTCAATCTTATAGAGAAATTCGATTAGTCACCTCCAACAACTTCTTCGAATGAAAAAAACGCTTTTAACCTTGCTCTTATTAGTCACATCAAAAAGCTTGAAATTTGCACAAGCTAAAAACATATGACTAAGAGTGAGGAGGTTTGGGATTTCCTTGACGTGAGCCCAAGGCATACCTTAATGATATCCATGCTTATTTGTGAAAGTGTCATGTAGACATTACGCTTTTACTTTTAAAGGAGAATTCCTCTAAAAGAAGGAAAATGCTGCCTGGTTTCAGGGTTAAACATATCGATAACGTTATCTTTCATTGTACAATACGCGATTGATTCGCCAAGTCCTAATATAAAAATATTTATTTGCGAATGCAATATTCTTACCTTCACCTTCAGACCTAGTTGCTGAAAATGTTTCATTTTCCTTTATTTGATGTAATTTCTCGCTAATCATTCTCGATTTGAAGATGAAATGCGGCTGTATTAATGCTGCTCTACTATTTCCAAGTTGTTTTCTTCTTTCTTGATAAATAAAATTATCCTCTCACCAAAATAAATCATTCGTGAAGAGGTTACATGAGATTCAATCAATAACAAAAGCAGCTTTAGTAAGTGCTGCTTATAAAATTCAGGTCTGCCAATCTGAAAGCCCAAAACCAAAGAATCCATTAGTAGTATTTCTTTTAGCTCTTTTGATCAATTTATCAGTTGAAAATCCCGGTAATTGCTCTTTGTAGCTAGAAACTTATAGTCGGGCCTAATTTCATAATTTTTTTCTTACTTTTTTATTTTGACGTCATTATAGATTATCGAAAATTCTGAGGAAAAATTCATATGGAAATTTTAAAGGAAATGATATGAAGTGTAAGGAGATAACGACTCTCTTATTTTCAAATAATCCAATTACTCTCTTACAAGTGTGCAGCAATTATTATTCAGATGTTACGACATTATGGAAGATAATCTCCGAAATTGGACAAATGCATATTTTTGTGAACAGATAAAAACTTTTTTAAAACTTAGAAGAGTATTATTCGCAGATCTTGCAAATACGTCAACCAACAATCTTGAAGAATTTAGGGTGTGATTAGAATAAATGTACTGTGGAGATGATTTATTAACACCATGATCATAGCCAATTTTTCTATTAGATATCAATGAATCTATAGTAACATCTTATGGAAGTTTAGAGGATGGTGGAGAGCTTTTCATTATCTAGGTCTATATACATGCTTCAACTAGCAAACGACTTAGAAAACTCTGATGAAATCCGATTTAAGGAGTTATTTAAATTTCTGTTACCTAATTTGCCTAACACCTAACTATAAAGTCGATTTTACAGTAATTGTTTGTTATCTCCTATTAGTTTGCTAGACTCTTCTTCATTAATCTAAAAGGATCATGAAAATATTATTTCAACAATAAGATAAGAATTCAGACTTGCCATTGCCATGATTATTGACGGACATTCTGTAGTAACTCAATCGCTTCGAATTGCATTAAACAAAGCACGCCGAAAAGATGCACTCTAACAGTTTATCAGTGAAATTCTTTTAGGACGACATTTGAAATGGTAGAGGAACTACCGAATTGTTTTGGTTTGGCCGTATGGGTAACCTTTCCAGACTCGAAATCCAGCACTTTTGATGTTGATGTTTTTAAATTTTCGTCCATCCCTGCTGTCACTAACTTACTCCCTGATTGATTCCAGCGCACACTAAAGATGCATCCTAACACAACTTAGCAATTCTTAACAATTTTATTGCTTTACTTGAATGCATATCCTCAGTAAAGGTTTTCACCACTTTCATTTCTCGTTTATCAAAGGTTTTGACACCATTACCCTGACATGTTAAGGCTAATAAGTTTTCATCTGTTGGACAGACATCGATCCAATAAATCGCTGAAGAAATTCCAAAGATACAAATTTAACGAATTTCTTTGGAAGGGATATACGTTCAAAATTGGAAATTTGCTGCGGATCTTTCAGCACGAATGATAGCTTTTCAACGTCAAATACATTTAGATGATCTTTGTCATATTTCACAAAGACTGATGCATCTCCGCTCCATCTTACTCTTGCATTATAATCTTCATTTTGATTGAATTAATGCAGGTATGTGAATAAGTTTCACATTGAATTTACTGATTTATCTGTTACCTGATTGTCCTCCGCGTTTAATTAGAGAGAGCTTCTTACTCCAAATGCATGAATTGGTTTGAATATCAGACAAATGAAGCACTCCGTCTAAGCCGATGGTCATCATGTGATTTCCATGTGGACTAATGTCCAAACCTTCAATTCGATCTTTACATTATTACATTTTCATTGCATTCAATCAAGACTTGAAATTTCTTACCTTCACATTCAGGATGCCACTTTGCTCTTCGCAACAAAGATACGTTAGGTGAACCGTTTGAATCCAAATGAAACAGATGATAAGCAAATTTATTTCTTAAAGGAAGGAGAGCAAGAAGCCCTCTCTTAGAGCTATATGTGAGATCTCCTTCACCCAATTCTAGCCATTTCAGAATCAATCAAGGAGAAGAAAGAGGATTTAGTATGGAAAACTAGGAAGGAAATGAAAAAGCATTTCACACCCAATTCATGGGTGCCTCCGAAAATTTGTTGAAGAGAGAAAGAGAAGACAAACTCATCCGTGATTAAATTAGATACTTACCTCCAACGACCTCCTCAAATGAAAAGATCTTTTTCACTCTATACTTGTTTGTCATATCAAATAGCTCAAAATTTGCGCATTTCGAACTAGAATGACTCAAGGAAACCATAAAAGGAGTATTAGGTATTTCCTTGACGTGGGTCCAGATCGAGCCGTTGTCTTATATTCAGTGAATACGTTCGTTCAATAGTAATTATTGAATACATGGTCTGTTTATGAGTCGAACAGCTTCAAAAGAACGAAATCTTTTATTTATTTCAAGGGAGAACAAATCGATGAATTCATATTGACTATATACGATTGCTTCGCCGAAACCTATCGACAAAATGACTATTGATAAGAACAATGACCTTACCTTCGGGTCCACCGCTGTCTTGACTTGCCATTTTTCTTTCTTCATCATCTTCGAATGGATATAAAGCTTTGCCTATCTTGGCCATGTTGCTAATAACAAGGTATTTTGTAATGGGAACCTTTAATCTTATTCAAAAAATAAGTGGATCAATAAAGTTTAATTTGTACCTTTTGACCAAAAAAAGCGCGAGCTGAGAAAATTCGGATTCAAAGAAGATAACTGAATACCCTCATTGAGAATGATGAGTTCAATTCTTTTCAATTTAGCTGAGCACATAGAATTTCATATTTGTATTTCGAGAATCCTATGGTTTATGTCGCCATGAACTCTTACGACTTAATTTTACAGCAATTTCTTTCTTTCTTTAAACAGGAATTCCTCATCCCTTTCAAATGGTTATGTTGTCTCTTCGAGTGTAGAAAGCAGAATTTTGTCGACTTCATCCGAACCTATGGTGAAATTCACTACCAAATTGTGATTTATCCATAAAAACATCCTTGTTGCTCTTATTTAGTTCTCATTACCAGTATTTAAAATTGCCTTTACTCCGTTAGAGATTGTTAAAATGGATTTGGGAGTTCAAAAACTCTATCGGATATTTCTTTACATGTTTTCACATAATGAGGTTGATTCTACTGTGGAAATTGAAAACTCTAACAGCTTATATCGATTGAAAGGCAATTTTCGACAAATCTCACAGCATTCTATCAAAATTTTGAAGTAAATTAACCTTTTCGTCAATACGAAGAATGAAGAATTTTCTAACGTCTCATCTTCTGAGATCATAAATCTCATCTAAAAATCTACTGTTTGAAATAAAATATACTAAAAAAGAAAAAGGAAATATGCGTTTCTAAATTATCTCAGAAATACGCTGTGATGCTAAAGACTTTCTTGATAATCTATTCATTCGGAGCTAAAACTTTTACAAGATATACTCGTTATTTCTTTGTTTTGGTGCAAGAATTTCTCCATTCCAGTTTATTTTTAAAGAGATAGGTATGCGAGCAAGTTTTACCCAAGATCCTTAACAGCCTGACGAAACCAGCCATTTGTCCTGGAATATTACAGTCTCTCCTATTCTACGACAAAAATTATCAACTCTCAGCAGGATTTTGATTCTTTCTCAGTAAATTGAATGAATCACCCTCTAATTGGAAGAACACGCTTATACCAACTCATTTAACTCTCCTCTTCTTATGTGCTGACATCTTGTTAAGAAATAATGAAACTACAGTTTCTTAGGTGAGAGATCGAGATTTTCTCCTCTTAGTAGCGTTTAGAACTATCTAATTGAAATATTTTTTCAACAAAATTGCTGACTTTCTGCTTTTGTCTGAAAATTAGGACTCTTCCTCAAACATAACATCTTGCTCTGAATCTCTATACCGACTGCCAGCCAGGCTAGTCTTCCTTGTTCGAATAAATTTGGACTTTTCTAATCGATTCCACTGATTTCCATAAATTCTCATCGACAATACAACATGCTCGCTTTCTCGGCTCAAACTTCTCTAAATGGAGTATCAAGCCACTAAAGAAGAGTGAGTGAAGTTTTCATCATTTTAGCAATTCACAATTCAAGCTGTTCAGACACAATCTCTCATCTCCTATTCCTAAAACCCTCAAGGACGCTTCTCCTTGGTCCTCATAGCCTGTGCCTGCTTTATCTACTGCAATACATGTCTAAAAGCCAATATCCTTTAACATTTACTAACACTTCTGTTTTAGTACCTTATTTCTGTTTCCGAATGAAAGATTCTACTCTAATAGTCTTCGCTGATATCACTACACATCTTGAATAAGGAATTTCTATCTATATATATTTAAAGACGAGTCTCAAAAGAGAAGGATAACACCTTTTTCTCCTTTAAATTCAGAATTCTTAAATTTTGAGTTTATACATTTAATAATCAAAGAATAAACCACGCTCTGATCAAGCCTTTTAAGTTTTAGCCAATTAACTAAAATTCTTGTAAATACTTTTCAGCGTGGAAGATTTATGAATTTTTTGTTGGAGTTCACCCAACGAGACGTCAGAAATGGCTTTTACCGTGATAACGAGGTCCAGCTCACTCATGTACGAAACATTGCTGTTGTTGGTCTCATCTTCAAGATTATTATCTATTCAATCGCAGCAAGCATCATCGATCAAACCACACTACGTTCTCAAGGAATGACTTTACTCAGAAGCACCGGTCTTTTACTCATCACAATCATAGTTCTCACCTTAATCATGTATTTTAATGGCCGAGCTCGGAAAAAGTGTTTAAAAATTGGAAAATGGACGTTTTTGATCTACGATCTTTTCGCAGGAGGCTTGCTATTCTTTATGTTAGCCATTAAACACGCCATTGACGATAGCTCGGATACACTCAGTGAACTTTCATTAGAAGAAATATTTGTCGGCGGGTTAATGCTCATGGTGGACCTCTACATATACTCCCACTGTCTCTCCTTTTGGATGATAAAGGCCAGTTTCATCTCCAGCGTGCTGCTCTATTACATAATAAAAACCTACGAACTCTATCACGAGCAAATGTTTCTTCTACGCACCCTGCTAAATGTCATTGTGGTGGTTTGTGTAATATACCTTGATGAGAGGAAAATCAAAACGATCTACTTGAAAAAAGAAACCGCACGCCAGCATTCACAAGTTTGGAAGGAAATCCTTGATGATTATCCTGAAGGCGTGCTTATAGTAGGGAAGGATGGGAAGCTCCATTATTCGAATAAGTCGCTGAAGAATGTATTAGAGCAGCCTGAGACTCCCAATGCGAGTAGAGAAAATATACTGCAGAGTCTTGAGAAGTTTGCAAAGGTGTCTTATTCGAGTTTCAAAGACAGTTTTGAGGCGATTACAAAACAAAGCAAGGAAAAGAAACTGGTAATATAATCCTTCTCCTATTTGGCTAATGTACTATTCATTTATAAAAAGACACTCGCTAAGAGCAAATCTAAAGTAAACCAAGGAATGCCGACCAACTTCACAAGGAGTTCTGACGTTATGAATTTAAAGCAGATTCTTGATTGTATAATAGAAGACTGGAGTTCATTTCAAAAGCTGTTTGTCTCTTCGGAGGGAGAGAAGATCCATTCGCTTGTCGCAGTAGAAGCTAGTCTCGACGACGGGGAGTCTAGTGGGTTCAACCGAACATTTCAGATCAAAATCTCCGTCACGAATTTCAGCCAAGCGCCTGCCCTGATCCTTATGTTTACAGAAACAACCCAGCTTAAGCTCATCGCGATGTTAAAGGATCAGGATGAGTATAAGTCAAAGGTTTTGGCTTCTGTCTCACACGAACTTCGCACGCCGTTGAACGGATCGCTTAATTTCCTGCAAATCGCCCTTGATGACGCCCGCTTGCCTGAGGAGATCAAAGAGAAAGCGCTGATTCCCACCCAGCGATCGTGTCTTTTGCTATTGAACCTCATTAACGATATTTTGGACTTCTCTCGCATGCAATGCAACAAACTTCGCCTTTCTTTCGAAAAGAAAAGTCTGATAGAAACTATCAATCAAGCGATAGAACTCGTCGAAATCCAAGCGAAGAAGAAAGGGCTGTCCCTCTCTTTGGAAATCGATAACGAAATAAACAATTCGTTTTCGACAGATCATTCAAGACTCAAGCAAATTCTACTGAATCTGCTTAGCAACGCGGTTAAGTTCACTTGCCGAGGAGGAATTGCAGTAATTGTACAGAAAATTCCCACTGATAGCACTAGTGCCCAGAGAGTCCGAATAGCTGTACAGGACACGGGAGTCGGTATTTCAGAGGCGGACCAAAAAATGCTGTTTAAAGAGTTTTCGCAAGTCGGCCAGGAGCAGCAGCAAAAGGCTCTCAACCCACAAGGCGTTGGACTCGGCCTCATTATATCCTACAAGCTCGCTTGGCTTCTCAGTCCTCCAGAACCTGAAAAATCGGGCATTGAAGTCGTTTCTGAGGTAGATAAAGGCTCAACATTCAGTTTTACGATCGAGGAGAAGAGCGCTGAGGATGAGAAGCAAACGCTAGGCATTTTTGAAGGCCATAGTATTAGCAGGCCTAGGTTTATCTTGAATAAAGATTCAAACGCTAGCATCAACGTTTCGAATTTCAGAGTCGAGGTCGGTGAAGATACTCCAATCATGAAATCTAGGTTTGATTCAAAAAGGCACCAGGACGACGAGACTATGATCATTAAAAGCCCAGTAAACGAAAGTATGTCAATTACTTCTATCGGAATTGAAGCAAAAGCGATACTTACAGATCAGTATCTCCTCCAACCCATGACACAGAGGGCTTTTGACTTAAAAAATGAGCTCTTTTCGAGGACTCTCAATACGTGCAAAGGATCTGCTAAAGTCATGAGTCCAAAGAGTTTATCTTGCTCCTGTGCCAAGATCCTTGTCGTTGATGATGATATGTACAATATATTAGCCTACGAGACGCTCTTTGAGAAGCTTGAGATGCAGGTAGATACGGCTTTTAACGGCCGTAGTGCCATTGAGACGGTGCTGCAGAAAAATGAGGGGTTAGCCAGGCAGTTCTGTATGGTTTGCGAAAATCAATATTATATTATCTTCATGGACCTTCAAATGCCCCTGATGAGCGGGTTTGATGCAAGCAAGCGCCTGAAAGGTATGATGAGTCACGGTGAGATACCGCTGTGTCCGATTATCGGCTGCAGTGCATATACTGAGGATGAGGAGCTGAAAAGGAAAGTTCGAGATGCAGAAATGGATGGTTTATGTACTAAACCATTGACAAAACATTCTTTAATGAAAGTTCTGCAGAAACACGCTTTGAAACTTCTATTAACTCATACGGTGGAGAATGAAGAGGCATAGTTGTGTATCATTTAGTTTTTTTAAATTTAGATAATTTTTCAAGTTCATGCTATCAATAAAATAATTAGTATGAAACTGATTGGAAGCCTATAAGCCGCTCATGTGCCGGTCTGACAAACAATTTTTTAATTGTTTTCACATTGTTAAATAAGTTGATGTTGACTTTTCCATTTCATTATTTTGGCAGCAGCACTGAAGCGTATTATGAATCTAATTCATTTTCCAGAGGTGTAGTTGTCATAAGCCGATCACATATTGGAAAACCAACCATTACTCCCTCCAACTCCGCCGAAAAAAAGTTCCTATTGCTTCTCGGATGAGCTAAGACTTCCTTCTCAACGTATGCTTCCTCTGCTGCGTCAATCTGTTTTTATTACCAATTTTGGTAGGAGCACATGTGCTTTATTATTCTCATATAAATATAATTTATCAACCCGCGGTTGCAATTGTAAAAAACTTTATTAACTAGTTCCAATAAACTTCCATCCTGCGTTTTCTGATGGAGCCACTCATGATAATCGAGCCTACCTATGACGAAACCAGGTTCGTACTCAAATCAGATACCGAGAAGGCCACCCTGGAAAAGTTTCGCGATCCTTGCTGTTTACTAATCGTCAATCCTAACGACGAGAAAAGTCGTCCTGTCGAATGTCCCAAATGCCACCACCTCTTTTGCTTGCAATGCGCCACTGACTTGGTCAAACGTAAGGCGGCCTGCCCAATCTGTCGTTCGACCTTCAAACCAACGAAAATGAACGATAAACTCGTCAGTACTCTCGGGTCGCTCACGATCACCTGCCGCTACGAGTCCGGTGGCTGTAAATTCACATCTAAGTTTTCTGAAATCGAGTCACATGAGCGAAAATGCAAATACGCGACAAAGGACCTTATGGAATTATACAGCAAAGGGCGGATTAAGATTCAGCCCGGTGGCTTAGAAAATCAGACACTCGAAGCGTTTAAATTTATAATCAGCAAACTTCACTGCGGCTGCGGTGTCGCGAATTCATTAAAGATCGTATATGACTTCCGGTACAGACCGGGCTCAAGGCAACTTTACCTAGAAAATCAGTTTGAATGCAATATTTGCCTTACGATGCAGCGGATGACCACGGCAGGTGTAATCCACTGTGATTGGTGCAAATTCGACATCTGCGATGAATGTGCTGAGGTTATCGCTGAAGACTACGAGCGATTTTCTTGCCTCGAAAACCACGTTATGCAATCTCTCTTCCCTCGATCGAACCAAAAACCACAAAAAATCGTCTGCAATATCTGCAAGTTCCAAGACAGCATGACACGCGGTTGCTGGAACTGCAAAACCTGCAACTGGAACGTCTGCCGCGACTGCAACCTCAACCCACTGAAATGTCTCAGCGGCCATGAATTACACCGCTTCAAGGATCTTACATTCTATGGCACAGGTCTTTACGCGAAGAATATGATCCAATGCGGGCTCTGCAAGCAAACGTCCAAGAACCATGCTGCTGGAGTATTCCATTGTCCGAAATGTAAATTCGATGTTTGCGATCGCTGTGTGGTGCTTGCTAGAAAAGACCTCCAAGTGTTTTGTCCTCAAAAGCATGTGCTTTTCCTTGAGCAGGACTTGAGGAAGCTATCACCTGATTTACTAAGTATCTACTCGCAAAACAAATTTGAATGTGACCTTTGTAAGACAACTCAGAATGTGAGTGGTATGGGAGTGTTGCATTGTTCTACCTGCGAATATGATGTTTGTTTGCATTGTGCTATGAAATAGTTACTTACTATTATTACTCTTAATAGGAGAGTTTATATTGTCAATTTTTATCAAAATCATTTCTTTAACGCAGGGACTATCGTTCACTTATCACGAACCTTGAAAAAAAATTGGTTACTGATAGAGTCTTACATTATTGAGAGTGAGCTATGCGATATTTTTTTTTTAGCTATCTCATCGCAGAGCCTGCATCGACAGCCTCAAAAAGCTATTTAAATGCTGCTATTGTTTACGATTAGTTATTCTCATAAGTGAGACATTTAGGCGTTTGGTAACTCGGTTAATTTTTTTCAAATTTTTTGTGATGGGCAACGTTCAATGTTCTAACATGAAATTTCAATATAGAAACTCATAAAAGTGAATTAGCAATAATGGGTTGGGTATGAAGCATCCATGTTGATACCGCAGGTACCTGGGCCGTCTCTTCTTTCGATCAAAATGTAGCCGTTGGCGCCCCAGCTTGGTCCCCATGAGTTCTTGACTTTCCAGAAATCAGTTCCGTCTTGAGTGCCATATCCGACAGCAAGGACACCATGGTTCAATTCAATACCGCAGCCGTCACCAGTGAGGACACCGCTCTTGTACAATTGGAATTCGGATGAATCGGCTTGAATAGCAACGGAGACAGGGTTCTTAGCAACGGCAGACTTGAGGGAGTCGCTGGAGTTGGCAGTGACGTTTCTGTAGCCGCTGATGTGGGCTCTTGGGGTGTCAGTTGGGATGTTGCAGGTTTGATCAACACCCTTGTAAGGATAGTCGGCTTCAAGGACGATACCGGTGGCGGCGACGTAGTTGAAAGCGAGGTTCATGAATCCTCCATTGCAGCCTTCGTTTCCGTAGGAAGTGGAGCAGTCAACGAGTTGTTGCTCAGAGAATTCATTGGTAACGCCGGTGTTGATAGCGAGGAGACCTTCAATGGCACCGGAGGCTGAGAAAGCCCAGCATGATCCGCATTGGCCTTGGTTCTTAACTCTGGTAATCTTGCCTTGGGCTTCCCAATCAATGGAGTCAGGAATGGTGAGTGGAGTCTTGTCGCAGACCTTGCCAGTGACGTTGCTTGGAGCAGCAACAACAGTCTTTGGCTTGGTGTAGCCGAGGTGAACGGCAGAGAATTCAGTGTTGGTCAGATGAGCGAATGAGTTCAAACCGAGCTTGTATTTGGCTGCTGGGTTGCTGTTGTGCTTGTTGATGAGTTCGTAGTTTTGGGTGAAGACTTTCAGTCTGTAGTCATCTTCAGAAGCACCGACCTTAATGTTGTATTGAGCTTTCCATTGGTTGTAGATGGTTTTGATGGAGCTTGGGGTCGCATCAGGGTTCTTTGGGCGGCTGTAAAGGAAGAAGCCAGCCAAAAGTGTGGCAGTCACGGCGATTGCGATGATATGGCTTTGTTTCATTGTTTGTCTTTAAGGAATAATTTTATTATATTGTTAAGTTATTCTGTTTAAATAGCCTCATGATGAAGCACCCAAATCTAAAATTGCCAGAAAGTGTCAGTCGAATATTTTTGAGAGCACCCGAAAATTTTTGGAGGTTTCTGCTATAGATGGGCTCTTTGAGTGGTCCAGAGCAGTCATTGAAATAATGTACGCGTATTAAGGTTGCTATAGGCCGATTTCTTTGATCAATTGCAAATTTTGCTGCTTGCTTGTTGGTTGGAAGGTTAGAGGGATTCTGCGTTCTTTTAAGCTCTGGAGCAGAGATCCGCATCGAAAATGAAAAAAAAAACATGGCAAAACTTCATGAGGTTGTAGAAAATTTAACAGATCACTGAATTAATTTATTTTAGTGACTCTTAATTTATGTTATAAACTCGAGAACTGGTTATGAAAACAACAGAACGGACGATAAGACTCGCCTTGTCAATACTCCCTATTAGCAACAAGAGAAGGGCTTGAGTCGGCTGAGCAACTTTTGGTGAATTTCTATTTTATTTTTTTAGGAAACCGGCAGAGCGAAGATGAATTAAGGCAACTTATAGATATAATAAATAATATTAGGATTAGCCAGATTCTCCGAACTCCAAAGGATGAGGAATCTAAAGCAGGGATGGAACATTGAAATAATAAGAGTCCTTTGATCCCTTTGAAATTTGTTCTGCCTACGTAGCACCCATCCCTGAGGAATTTTCAAAAATTTGAATGTATGTTCTGTATGTTGCAAAAGATTGTATTACCAATGTTCTACAAGATAATGCTATAACCAAGAAGAGTTTAAGGGCGGAAAATAATATCTCATTAATTTCCAGGATTGCCATATGGAAGCTTTACCTGTGAATGAGAATTTTCTAAATTCATAACGATGCTCGATATCCATAATAGCCATCGAGCATATTTCATAATGAGATGATGCATTACCAAATACGAAGAAGAACTCTGGAACTCTTGGAGCAGAAGCGAAATACCTCTGAAGGCAATTTAAACGAAAAATGAGAAAAAGCCCGAAATGATTTTCTTGCTCACAAATTTTCTGGAACCAAACAGCAACTTCCTTCGGGACCTTCCCCTTAGATACTAATAAAAGAGGCAAGCAAACTCAACGAATAAATTAGAAGAAGAAGAAAAAAAAAAATTTTCAATTTTTTGTTTATTTTCTCTATCTCTCTCAAGATCAGCCTTCTTTAATGTTATGTGAAAGTATATAAGCGAACGGCTAATTCCATTACTTCCATTACCTCAATATATATATAAAATCGGCTATTTTCAAATTATTTCGATCACTCACTTCAACAAAAAATTCTTCTTTACAGCCAATTTCAGCAAAATTTTTTCCATCTGAATGGTTAGCAAAAGCAGCAACAACACAATGAAAAAACTGCAGGTTTCGAGGAAAACGCTAGTTAGTCAATTAGAATCGAGCAAAGGAATATTTTTCTTAAATGTAGTTATCCGTTATGAAATTATCAATGACAAACATTTCTTTTCGCTTAAACTTTTTGGCGTCCTTAACACCGAGCAAGATAGTAATAAAAGCATTCATTATGATTAATACAATAGGATTCCAAAAAAATACTCCCAATCCTAGTAAGTTCCAAATGCTTCGAGTTCGGAGTATGTGATATACAAAAACTCGTCTTTGTCTTTATTGTTGTTATAGACATCCTGCATCAAGGTATCTACATTGAGAAAATCATTAGATCACTCTAGCGATAGGAACAACTAACCTGGTCTATCAATCTTTTTGCCGGCTATGAAGAAGAATAGCGCTTCGCTCTTGCTAAGATTCAGCTTCTTCTTGATACTAGCTTGAAACTCTTGCAATTTCATGTCTTTTGAGGCCAAAAATCTATGTGAAAGTTCAGCATTTTGGAGTGCAGGACACTGATTACTTAGATTTTTCGATATCTGGAAGTTTTGAGCGAGCATGCTTCTCAACGATGACGGGAATGAGGGTGGGATGTTCCTCCTTCTTTTTCCTGGCTTCTCGGTTTCTTTCTTCGAATGAGTATTTATCCTTGAACTTCTTATCGGCCATATTGATTTCGAACTAAGAACTTTTGAGTGTTTTTGTTGATTTCTTTATTTATTTCTGACAATTAGTACGGAAATTATAAATTCAGACTTAGTGCTGGAGTATTTGAAAATTTCTGTTCTTATCAGATTCAACTCTGGATAACTTGTACGATGATATCAACTTATTTTCTTCAAAAACTTTAAAAATAAATGCCATGCGGCGGCTGGACCTGATATTTGACAGATTGAAGGTCTTATGATGAATGGTAGGAACTTCATTTCATATCTATTTTGTTTTCCCAATATGAACAGAATTTGAGTATTGTTGAGAAATCATAAATCGCAGAGGAAGCTAGAATTACGATTCTTTGAATAATCTACATCATATTTCTTAATAAACTCGTGATAAATTCGTGATTTAACAAATTACTACTTTTTAAAAATTGATTACGTAAAGTTGATAGAAACGATAACGTGTGTAGAATAAATATAATTGTTTGCGAAGAGGCTATACTCACTTGAGATCTATTACATTGATTAACTTTTTGGAGGTTAATTGAATGGCAGGCACTTCAGAGAAACACTTTAAGATTTCTCTTGAAGTGCTGGTCTAATGGGTCAGTATATCAATCTTATGGGAATGACCAAAATGCTGCAACTTTTTCGACTCGCAGCAAATAATCATAAGAAAATATACTCTAGAAAGATATGAAGCTTTTTCAAATATGAAAAATTGCTGGCAAAGTTGTAAATGAGACAATGCTGCAAAGAGATTGAGAACTAATGGTACAATATTGTAGGTTATGGAAATTTTCAAAATCAAAGAAAATTCAGAAGCAGGTTCGAACCAAGCTCTACTCCAATATGGCATATCAGTAAAAAATCAGCCGTGTTAAAAATATGTGTATACAGAGCGGTGATATAACAATAAAGATTCCAAAACAAAATGGACCAAATGAAATGAGGGCCGAAAACGCATTTGATTCTTTTTCTTAAAATCTCTGTTTCACTTACCCAACTTTCTTGAGACATTACAACGATTTTGCTTTTCCACAAATTGAAAGGATAATACTCAAGCACTCATTGGCAGGAAGAGCTTTTAGATGGGAAGATTATCTGCCTTAAGAATCAGAGTGGCGCCTTTTAGGGACAAATGTTGTCTTCGTACTCAAGGGAAAATATCTACAACACTAAAAAGTCATATTTAAAAGAGCCTCCTTGATTGACCACTCTAAAAGCGAAAATTCTGAATCGCTGAAAAAGTTGGCTCAAGGACCCTCGTCATACTTCATCCTTTTATTATTTAAAATTAATTTCACTGTAACCGTCATCACGCAGCATCCATACCCTCATATATCAAGTTCCAAAAAGGGCAGTAATCTTAGCCAACCGCTGAGGAAGAGCACCTTAAACTGTCTGCTACTCAGAGAGGTCTCTTTTGAGAGGACAACAAATTAATTCATTTAAATTTAATTTGTTAAGTCCCATTAGCAAGCTGCTGAATAGCAAGTTCCAATCATAAACTCCACTGAACTACGTAACTTTGAACACTGATAATCGATGCGTGTTTTTATTGTATATATTCCTTCATTTCCAGTGCATTTTTCTGGAATTTATTTGATTAGACCCTTTTGAAAATATAACAGCTGCTCCTCGTGATTATAATAAAAAGCTTAAAAATTTTTGTTTCCTAAATAAAAGACCCATGAAAAGAACCAAAGAACTCTATTTCAGACCTCACCCTGAACCTCCTATGAGAGCCGGCATTTCTGGCGCTAAAGAGTTCGATGGAGAGGATCTCGGTAATTCAGTCTCAACCAAAGCGAATTTCACTCACATCTCGTCAATTCATATTTTCAGAGTATGATTCCAGAAATAAATACTATCAAACGAAGCAAAAGGAGTGGGCGGACCAGCAACAATACGAAAGATGGCTTAGAGAGGAAAGAGAGAGGCAAGAGGAGGCTGAATATGCCAAACAAACAAAAGAAATCACAAGAATGAGGTAAAATAGCTTCTGTGAAGGCAAAATCTAATGGGCTTTCAGACAAATGCTAGAGGATGAATTCAAACAACAGAAACAAGACGTCATGAATGAAATTAGAGACATCAATCTTAAAATGGTAGGGATCAACCGTGAAAAATTAAGTTTCTTAACGAATAACGCTAGGCACAAGAAAGAAGAGATAAAGAAAAGGCAGAGAAAGCAAAGAAGAAACAAGAAGAGCTCTATGAGTCTCAGGTCATGTGGGAGAGAGGACAAAAGAAACCATACAACCCTATCACAGGAAGCTGGTAGAAAATCGTATCTACTTAACTACTAATCGCGAATTCCACGGCATTTCATAAAGATCTGACTTTTTCTCTTAATTGTCCAAACTTCATTTTTTTAGACAGAGAAGACTAGATATTGATTGTGCTGCTGGTATTAGGAATAACAAAATTGAGTCGTGGGTTTTACATGATTGTGACCTGAGTTAAATAAAAAAGTTTTAAAAAGTATTTACTTAAGGAAATAAATTACATACAGAAGAAGTTTTCTGTAACTTTTTTTGCAAAGGATAAGAGAAGAATGGATGCAATAAGCACATTTCTCTGAATCTCAATGGCATACATGAACGCACTGCATAACAGCGAGGCACACGTTAAAACTTTGGTGTGCATTTATTTATTCAATATCTACATGTATCCTATATGAACTTTGCTTCAGAAATCGAAAAAATTGCAGCAATGGTTTTAGTAAATATGGATAGAGGAGGCAGCTCTTTTGGAATTCTGATCTCTCTTGAGACTCTGATAAATCTTTTAATGTTCATTGGATAGAACCCGGAATTACTGATATTCTTTAACGGTTATACGATCGATCGATCATTATCACGGTCAAGATCCGTCTAATACAATAGATATCATTAAGTCATAAAGTTGAGGTGGTGACTAACTAGCTTACGAATGTTCGAATTGTATGAGTTGTTCATATTATTCTAGTGGAATACTACCATTTCCAGAGTTTAGCAATGAACGAAAATTTATTCTCTTTAGAATAGAGTAACGTCGGTCACTCTCTTGAAGAATTAGACCTGCTGACTCAAGAGTTTGACCACATCGAGGATTCCATTATAACTCGTTGGTGACCCCAATTTTCCGAATTTTTCTTACTAGATTAAGGGAATAACGTTGAGACTCTACTATTGAAGAGATAAAAATCCCAGCTTTCCTTTAAGATATTCAAGCTTCGTTAATTCCGTCCTTTTCCTATGGTGTACTCTACACAGTTACCTGCAACGAAAGTATGAAAAGTTATTAATGTACTATGCCTTTAAGCTGTGATGTGTTACTAATTCTTCTTAGAAGATCCTTAATCTAATATGTTTGCGAAGCTCTATCAGGTTTGTGGTAAGGCTTCCAGAAAGTCCTCTTTGCCTGTTGCAGGTTATACACCATTATATAACCAAACGGCATCATCAATTTTTTTTTATCAACAGTCAAAAGACTCTTCCAACCCTGACTCTTCCAGGGCCTTTTTTTTGCTTCTTTCTCTTATCTATCATAGAAGAGAGTAAGAATAAGCCATAAGCCAACAGCCGATTCGTATTCACAAACTAGCAACAATTTTGAAACGAAAGTATCCCTCAATCATACCAGCTTTTTCAAGCATAAATGCGTAATCCAACATGAACCTGTCACCTCGTGTGTTTACCTT
>ENA-UOUE01000933-UOUE01000933.1-compost-metagenome-genome-assembly--contig:-NODE-933-length-21191-cov-16.212324_pt1 | contig 21191 bp, 14 predicted proteins | sample MGYA00238146_ERZ747223 | MGnify/ENA primary metagenome ERZ747223 (study PRJEB28781, sample SAMN06268865) | compost metagenome | isolation source: single cell | place: USA: California, Emeryville, Joint...
CGGTACTATATCAGTTTGGGGAAGTCGGGATGTATTGTTGTCAATTAAGAGTCTTTGAGCTGTCATATTGTGGGTCGTCTGGTTTTGAGAGACCTCTTCCTCGCCATCTTCAAGATCACTATCATCGTCCACATTGAGCTGCATAGCATCAAGAATATCTCGATAATCCGGATTCATTTTCATGTTGTAGCTTGCCACACCAAGTTGAGTGAGTCTTCCATATTCTATTGGAATTTAATTCATTTGATTTCATCAAGTGAAAATTTACCTTGTCTAAAGGTGCCAAACTTTTTTTGCTCTAATTTAACTTGAAAATCTCTTTCTGCTTGAGAGGAGAACGCAGAAAATATTGGGGATAAAAAGTTATCAATGATGATTGTCACTAACGAAAGAGCTGCTAAAACGGTGTGGGGGAAACTGCGTTCAATCTATTGTAAGGTTTTCGTGTTCATTTAACGAAGGAAAAACTGGAAGGGGACCATACTCTTGTGAGAAAGCCATAGTTACCATCAGGCACACTGCCCCAGATAACACTGCTTGGGTCCTACAGATTAAGTTAGCAGCAGCAGGAGAGGCAAGTTACATAAGGGAATATTTCACCACAGCCGTACATCCAGACAGCAACACTGCAATGTAGTAAAAGGGCGAAAGGCATCGATTTTATTATCAAATCGTTCTGCACACTGTCATAACCTGGAGGTTTCCTACAGAATCTTGCGACTGCGATAGAGAATGTCATGTCAATGGTAGTTCAGTGATTACCAATATATTTTTCTGAATAGTAGATCGTAATCAGTGAAAAAAATCCAGAACCATAGAGGAAAGGCATCCCAGAGCTAAATGTCAAGGAAACAAACATAATGTTCATCGCAATGGCATAGGAGAAGCTGATCTTGAATTCGGGTGGAGTAAGCACCTTGTTCATATCCCTTTGGAACGTCTTCTTTTGAGCTTTTTGTCTCATCCGACACCTTTTACAAGGAATCAGAAAGAGGTTGATTATGTGAGGCGAAAAGATTGCAATTATCATCGATATCATGATTTTAGATCCAACTTGCGAGTACCAACTTCGATCAAAGTCGCTAGGGTAGGTACTTGCCACTCTATTTCCAAGATAAATAAATCATTACAAAGGAAAAAAGTTTCTTTGTTACAGGCCAGTGGTATCGTTGATAATCAATTCAACAAGCGACTTCGAGACCTGGAAGCCGTAAATGTTTGAGTTAGCGAGGACGGGAATAATTGCTGTATTTAAAAACAGGGAGAAAAAATATTTTATCATTGTTGCTCCGGATTCTCTGCTGAGGGTGTCATACCGCTGGAACCGTGCCAGGGCGATGAAGATCTGCTTGATAATTGAGTTGATAATAGCGATGCAGAGACCGCTGGCAACAGTCATTGCGATCTGAAAAGCTCGTGCTTTCAGATAGGAAGTGCATCTTGTTAGGTCAGACTCCGATTCTAGTATTTGCACGTATGAAAGACCTGAGCAGTAACAGTTGTCTTCATTCGAAGAGCTGAAGATCTGAAAACCCGCTCTTGCTGTCGTTCCGTCACTTGAGCAAGCTGCCCCCAATTGAGCCTAACAACGTTCCCAGTTTGTGTCACCAAAAATGAGTGTTTGTTTTTTTTACGCTATAACTCAGCACGTTCGAGGCAAGGATGAATGCGAACGTGAACACCAAGCAGAATATGACAACTAGATACACTGTAAGGAATCTCATAATTGCTTCACAAGTTGTTGTATCCTGATTCTCCCATTTAATATTCGAAGGCTCGTCTGCCTGCTTTACCCTGAAGAGTCAATTAGAGACCCTCGGGTCAAAAGAAAGGTTACTTGAGGTTATATTTTCCAAATAGTTTTAGTTTTTGAGGCAATGCGTTCCTTTTGCAGCAAAAGAGAGCTTTACAAAGTGACACTGATTGGTGTTTTTGGTAGACATGTAAGGCCTGGTGCTGAGACTTTGCACTGTCGAAAATGATGAATGCTTTAACTGCAGGGTAGTCTGAATGCTACAATGACATATGATAGCACGTTTAATTGATTCATATTTCTTACCGTCATAATTCTCTCTCCAAATCTCCGTTTTAACTTATTTGCGGTGTATTTCTTCAGTTCGGCAATACGATGCTCGAAGTATAGAATTTTTCTTTTGTTTTTTGATAAGCCAGCTTGAACCTATGTGATTGTTCTAATTTATTTGTTAACAGCAATAGCAGTACCCTTGCTTCATGTCTCTTTTTTTTATTTATCAATCGAGCAATGTCTCCAAAATAGGGCATGGTACCATCATAGTTATGAGCGAACTTGCATTGTAACACAGACCCAAAAAGCAGTCCAAAATGAGTAGCTACTTCGATTTCCTTTGCTTCTTTGCTGTGTAGATATGTTAGAACATATCAACTATCTTAACCTTACCTTGGAATGCCACTTACTTCAATGGCATAATCAGATACGTTGCAATTATTGGCGTCGATTTCCTAACAATCATCGCATTATATTGCTATTGCAAAGAGAGTCAATTCTCACGTCTTTCTCTTTAGTAGAACTGCGGCGATAGAGCGACATAAAAAGAAATAACAAGAAACTGATTCCGAGATCGGTGTACTGTTGTATCATAAGCTCCATGTTTACTTTTTCCTGCAGCAATACTAATTAAAACCATTTCGTAAAACCATCAGTATTACAATTTCCTGTCTCCATGCTTCATAGCCTTGAGTCGCCAGCACAGTAGTTAGATTTGAGTAATCAGGCTGATTTCCAAGAGTAAACGAATCGAAAGGAGATTGCATTCCGGTAGACTAAGCAAATTTGAATGCTTAAACCTCTCTGAAAAGTTACTTCCTGTTTGATGAAATTCGAGTACGCCAAATAGCCCCCAGGAAAACATGCAATGAAGAAAAAGAATGCAAGCCATTTCATAAACTTGAAATATAACTGAAACCCGATGCTGTATTTCCCTAATTCTTTTCTATTGAAGTTTATATCCAGCGGTTTCGACCGCCCATTCGGTTCAAACTTCCTCAAACTGCATCTGTCCCAATGTTCCAGAGCCTATATGATATTCTCAGAATTCATAATGGGTAAAGTGGCACCTTTTTCATGTCCGCTCTCCCAAATTCGTCATCAACTAGTTGTTTAAAAACCCATTAGCACAATTACGCATATCTCATACATTGGTTAGCTGTTCTTCCGAGACTCTGTATGGATCTAGACATCATGTTCATTCTTTTGCAGTTACTTTGAACTAGATGAGTCTTACTAGTGTCAGATCTGATGCACCACTTTATTTATTTCAAATAAGCGCTGCTAATAGTTTAACTCATTGGTGAGCACACACGCACACAAAATGCAAAATTAATTAATCTTCGTAAGAGAAGTCCGCTCTAGCTACATGCCTCAAAAAGAAAGTTTCATAATACCCAAAGAGCTATATAAAGCTTATCATTTATCACAGGGTAGCAAGGCTTACGGGAAAAGACCTTAGCCTGAAAAAATGAAGCAACGAAGTAAAGAAATAGATGCAAAAAGGCAAGAAAATTTTAAAATACAATTTTTCTATTCCTTTACAACAGTTGAGCTAAATGCTAAGTAGTTGGTGTTTTTTCAAGAGTAAGAAAAAGCAAGCTGAGGCATGATTACAGCTATTATTTTGCACTGACTGAATAATGTAATCTCGTGGGTATCCCAACCCTTCAACCATCTTTAATACCGTTTCATTTATCACCTTCGAATTCTCTGGATTATAAGCTTCATCTACAAGCGCCGCTCCCACGTCTGGAACGGTTTGTCGCTTCCTATCTAGTCTATATTCTTGAGTGCTCGACGCAGTTGTTTTTGTGCTCGCGACTATCGATTTCGACCGCCCATCTTCAAGTCGATTAGGATTAAACCATGGGTGCTTATCGGCTTCGTTAATGTCTATACGAGTGTAAGGGTTCACTCTCAAAAACTTGCTAATTAAGTCCTTTGCTTCCTCTGAAAGGTAGCTGGGACAAGTATATGTCCCTTCTATGATTGCGTAATGCAATTCTTCGAGGTTTCCGGCTCTGAACGGAACCGTGCCCGTGATCATCGCGTAAAGTAAAACTCCCATGCTCCAGAGATCAGCGAAACAGCCTTCATAGCCTTTGTCTTTAATGATTTCAGGCGCGATATAGGCCGGTGTTCCGCATTGCTCGTTTATCAATTGGCCCTTTTTAACGAACCGACTCACGCCAAAATCGCAGATTTTCACCACCATGTTTGTGTCAATGAGTATATTATCAAGTTTTATATCACGATGCAGGATCGCCTGCTGATGGCAATGTTGCACGCCGTGGATTATCTGCTTAAAGATGCCTTTTGCCTCACTTTCGGTGAGTTTACCCTTCTCTTTAACATATGCCAGTAAATCGCCTTGCGCAGCATATTCTTGAACTATAAACAAATATTTCTTGTTCTCAAAGACCTCGAGCAGTCTGATAATATTTTTGTGACTACAGCGTTTTAATATAAGCACCTCCTGGAAGATCTTTCGTTTGGAGGCCTCGTCTTTCATATATTGCTTTTCGATTGATTTCATTGCGACGTATTCGCCTGTGAGTAAGTGCACAGCAAGGTACACCTTACCAAACGCTCCCTTTCCAATCATTTTGACAAGTCGATAGTAGTCCAATGAAGTTGGCGGACAGGTTCCTTTAGTTTTAAAATTATGTTGAAGCAGTTTTATCAGTCTTTCGCGGAGATATTGATCATCTGACTCTTCCATCTTTATCTTCTTTTCGCTGGACTGCGGAGTCACGTTAGTTTGGGAGGCTGGTTTTGAAGACGGCAAGTTCTGAGAGTTTTTGAAGGCTTCCGTTCGAGGTTTATCGAATTTTCCGTTTGGCGTTGTGCTCCTCGAGTCTCCTTTGTTGGGGTCTCTCAGCCGAATCGCTTGGATTTCGTTCATGAGACTGATATTCGCGCTTGTATTTTCGGAGATTTCTGGAGTAAATAACCGCTCTCTTCTTATATTATTCAGATTAATTGGTAGTTGGACTCCATTCATCATTTGGTCGACGGGATTGGCTATGTTCACAGACCTTGAACCTTTCTTGTGGGATGATTTGTTCTGTTTCTCATCATCGCCTTCTAATAAAATTAAATCATGAAAGATTAGTAATTTATTCAAAGTAATGAGGTGGAGATTACTGGTAGACGGACGCGAGGCCTGTGTATTTGGTGAATTCTGCAGATTGATTGAACATCGAGTCACTTTGCTCACCTCGACAAGATTGTTTACAGGACGCTTGTTAATCATGCTGTTGGAGTTCTTTGAATCGTCCTCTGTAGACGCGTTCTGGGTTTTGTGGTCCGTTTTCTGGTTGGAGTACGAAGAAACGTCCTCCCCTCTCAAGTTTTTATAGACCTTCATCGACTCTTCAATCATCTCAAAATCGTCGTCGTTGTCCTCCAGAGTCGGATGCCTCTTGGCTCTGCGCTCTTCATGTAAGAGTGACTCATTCACTACAAATTTCGGACCGGCCTCAACTATCTCAACGAGTTTCTTATTCGCTCTCAACATTTCTTTAAGCTCGTTGATGCTAACTGAAGATCCTTTGTTTCCTTTCTGTGACGACTCACGAGGACTGTTATCCCTTGAAGCTGCCAACGAATTTTTTCCTTTGCTAATATGTCCGAATGAAGATTTTCTCGAACCAATATGTCCATAAACCTCTGCATCCGTGCCTCTTCGAAGATTCAACCGAGCGGACTCATCTCCCATCGAATTAGAAATATCGTTTAGGCTATTATTGCGACTCGGGTAGAGCATTTGAGGGTTCATCTTTATGGTGTAATTTTTACCGGTGTCATTTTGCTTCTGCTTCTCTTGCAAATCCACTCTTCCAGTTTTCGGTTTTCCAACGTACTTGCTTACCTTGCTCAAAACTGATTGCAATGTTGGGTTGTTGTACACCATTGACGACGAGTTCGTCTCCATCGTCGGGACAACATAGTTCTGAGAGTTTTTCTTTTTCTCATTTGGAGCCATGCTAACTTTTTCTTTAGAAACTCGTTTTGAATACAAGTCAAATCTATTGATATAATCTTTCAGATAGCTATCACCCGTCCCAGGTCGGCTTAGCTTCCGTTTCTCAAAGTTTGGAATCACTGGCTGTTTCGAGTTGTTATGATTTTGAGGCGTTCCTTTTGGTTCAGGAGCATAAATATCTTCTTTTGACGCTCTATATGAATACAAGGCTGATTGCCCTGTCTCATTGTTTTTCGCTCCACGATTCGAATACTGTTGTTCCTTTTGCACGCGTGAGGATGATGGTCTGCGAGAGTCATTTTGAGGGATCTTTGCGCCTCCTTTCGATTGGGTACTCGCTTTTGATGAAGCTGTTGTTGGCCTTTCGATTTTCTGCTTCGGAGGTGGCGTTTTGTTCTGAGAAGTTCTCGCTGGGCTGACGTTATTAGAATACAATTTCTTATTCGCGCTAGTGGATGGTTGATTTTGATGCAGTCCGAGATTTAATTTGAAATAGGCCGGCAGGTCCTTTCCATTCTTTTTCTGTAAGCGTGTGAGTTCTTGTGCTCTTAAGTCTGTAGATGGTGTTTTTTTATGATGCGTAACTGCTTTCTTAGTGGCTTTTGGGCTCTGCTTCACGTCGAGAGATGGCTTAGAAACCTTTCTGTTCTGCAACTCTGGGCTGACTACTCCTGCTGAAATATAATATGTAAGTTAATGAGTCTAAACGCATCAAGATAAAATGATGATAGAAGACAACTGCTGCAAGAGAGAGGAAAAGGAAGAGATAGTATACCTCTGGTGTTAATGCTGTTATCTCTCGAGTTTTGCCCGGATGAAATTAATCCTCGAGTGGAAGGCATCGGACTCCTACTGTCAAGAGAAGTCAATTACAAATCTATAGCAGTGCTTACTTCGAGACATCTCCGAGTTGTCTTTGGAGATGTTGCACATATTGCTGAGAAATGTCAACATAATGCTCTGATGCTCTCTTATGACCCATAAAGTGCTGAGTTTTAGATGGTTGGGCTTCTGAGTTATTCCGTTTGTGTAGATTGTAACCAACATTTGAACTAGTTTTGATGTCTCGAGGCTGTAGGTGGTGAGTATTGGTCCCAAGTTTCCCGGTAACCTTTTGTGAGTGTTGGAAAGGGCTTTTCACTTCAGGCTTAGACTGGGATCTCATTTCATGCAAGGTGGTAGAACCGTATTTTTGTTAAATAAAATACTTAACAGTAGGATGTATTCGATTTCATTTATTTTCTTTGAAAGGAAAACTTTACTCATCACGAGCCTGAAGCTTAATCGATGTCCATTACTCTTCAGCTTGAGAGAAATCCGAAGCTTCTTGGACACCAGCTCTGTCAGTTCAATCTCAGCGAATCTCACTGGAATGATGGTGTTGAATAAATGCTCTAATATGCCAAATAGAGAAACTTAATGCACTCAATGAGAAAAGAAGAAATGATGAAGATTAGAAAGAGTCTAAGGAAGGGCATGCTGCAAAGATCAACATTTTTTTTCTAAGGAAAATTTTTGATCAGCTCAATCGCCGAATCAATACTTGACAGAATTATTCGTTTAAATTTAATGCTCAAGGAGTAAAGAATCAGTTGTCAGAAAACCAAACAGGAATATGGTCAAAACAGCAGCACATGTTAAGCTCGTTCTAATCAGGTTGAAGAGACTAGATTTTGGTTTAAAAAATTCAAAAGTGAAAGCTTTTTCTGCGTTGAGACATGATTTAGAAGAAGATATCTTTTTTCTCATCGAATTTTTGAGAAAAAAAGCTATTATAGTAAGGACCAGCAAACACGCTTTCACCTGAACAAGCGCGATTGTGCTGCTATATTTTCATCCAGCAACAAATTTAGTAATGCCTTAACCAAATCAGATGAAAAGCTTTAATGAATACTATCAACCATTAAAGTTAACCTTCTTTAGGTAAATAAATATATATATTGAAGCCAATGCAATATAAGCAAATCAATTCCTTTTTCAAGTCACTTTCTCCAGCGATCCCATAATATCTTTTACATAAATTCTATTACCACTGGTGTTGAAAGAAAATACACAAAAGTAACTGTACAAAATAAGTTTTATTCTGACAAAGACTAAGTATAACAAAATAGATACGCAGCTATTGCTCAAGGAGACATGCTCAAAACCAACTCGAATATGGTTCAACGAGAATACAACATTATAAGCGGCGCTCCAAATAAATTTTTCTCGGGTTCTACTCAGCCGTTCACTCGTACCGAGAGAACAGGCGATCTCTTTCAGATAAACCAAAAAAGACGCGAGGCTCTGCTTGAGAAACAGAAAGACAACTTTAAACTCGTTGACATTCAACCAGTGAGAAACACAACTCCTTTCGAAAATGTTCTTGACACCATGCGATCAACAAAAACGTACGAATTTGGCATTCCCTCCAAAATCTCAATGGATCCTGACCTGAATCGTAGGCGAGAGCAATCGATAATAAATTCTTCGAGTCTCAACTACGATTTTTTGAGTTATACTCTCAAAAAAGATCCCAAAACGTTGCAAGGACAGATGGAAGCTAATCCAAATGCTGCCCGCAGAAAAGCTCCGATAAGCACCTTTGACCATATTGGGAGAGTTACGAGTCCAAACCCTAATCCTAACTATCAGTTTTTGTTCAGGAATGATACTACTGTTTTCAGAAAGAAGCAAGGATTAGGGAGTGAGTACTTGAATAGTGCTCGAAGTTATGGTGCACTTACCAAGACGTTCAAAAGAGCTGGGAAATAGAATGAGAATTTTTTATTAACGCAGAGAGAGTTATGTCCCTTTGTTATTTTTTTGTTTGGGAGCTTACTGTTTTTGTGGATTTCTATAATATCCCTTCTTTAGGGTTTTCACAAAGTGGGGGGAAAATAAAGATTTGGAATTTCAGTTTTGCCTGCTTGGTAGCAGCGGCTTCGAGTTGAAAAAATCATAATCCTTTTGAGGTTATATTCAAATCTAATACAAGTATATTTCATCTTAGAATTACTGTTAGCTGCTTTATTATGGATATCAAAAACTCCTTTTTCTCAGGTTTATTATGGTTGAGAGGTGCATGCAGAGCTGATTCGTTCATTTCCATCTTATTGCCATTTAACTACTGGTTTAACCGGTTCTCAATTTTTTGCCAGTGTACTCTCAAAAAAGCTCTTGGTGCTCAAATTTATTGACTTTGTAGAGAAAACTTGTTTTTTCGAAAAAACAGGCAGAATTACAGATCAAATACTAGACCACATATTTATATGATCACAAAGGGACATCCAGCTGGAAGAGGATATTGATTGGCTTAAAGGTTACTCCTTTTAGCGGAGCAAACATGTTTTTCAGAATATTTTCTATACTTTTTTAATTTTTCGGAATGGCTGACGCATTTTGAAAAGACGTCACCGAATGAGATTCTAATTTTTGTTAAAATAATTAACAAGAGCTTAAAAGCTCTTAATCACCAAGAGAACTGCTGATTTCTCAGTGGAAATGGGTGAAACGACTGTGAGTGAATTCATTTTTTCACTCTTCAGGAGGCTGAATGCTTCGACAACAATGGGATAAGCAAAGTACCCTTTTTAAATTGCACCAAAATCTTAACCAGTTGCTGATTCGAACTTTAAACTGGAATTGAAAATTTGGCAGCTGATCAAAAATTCATTCCATCACATCCATTCGAATTTGCTTTTTAGTTGAAAAAATTTATTGATCCATTAAGGATTGCTCAATAAATTGATTTATTACCAACGCGAACCAGTTAACAATCAATTTTTTCAGCAGGAAAAAAAAAGTCGGCCAACATATCAGAAACAGCATGACTAATCAAGATGAGCGAAATCCATTCACATGAATCACCAATTTTGAGTCCAACTCCAAGAAAAATAAACATGATTGAGTTTTTAAGCGATTTCAATGAATTCGATCTCCTAAGCGAGAGCCAAGTTCAGCATCCGATGTTTCCAAACTATTCTCTTACAGTTATCCCCGAGAGAAGCTCAAATCCTATACCAAATGATATTAGTTTCCTTCGATCAGGATCGCAAGAAGAAAGATACTTTCTGGACAAGGCTGCCATTCAAAGGTCGTCAACTCCGGCAAAACATTTTTACAAATTTCAGCAAGTGTTCCAGGATGTACAAGTCTGAGCAATAAATTTCAATCTTCGTGAAACTTTTTTTGCTAAACGGAACATGAAGTTTCAAATATATCAGAACACTTTGGACATCCTTTTTTTTTTTGGTATTTCATTTAGCTACCTGCAATTTCTTTCTATAAGACTTTATATTTATTAGTATTATTATTTGTCGGTTCCAAGTCGTTTGTGGATTAATCAAGATTTTATTTCTTTCTTCGTGTATATGAGTTGTAAATATGTCAATAAGTCATTATAAATTAGCTACTAAGTCACCTCAATAAGCTCCTTTCACCTTCGAAACTAACTACCACAATTTCATTATTTTACCCTTGTCAAGTAAAGTAGGAAAAATAACTAATGGGACTTTATTAATCAACTAATATCTAACATTGCATCAACTCTATGAACTGAGAATGACTAAGAATAACAGGTAGTACTCTGCATTTACAAAAAAATAAAACATTTCTGAGCGAAAAGTCAAAACTGTCTCTTAAAACTCTATTCATCATTACTTTGGATCTGGATTTTTCCCTAAAGGCATCGTTTTATACGTATAGGCCGTGGTAGTTGTCTTCTGGAACTGATTAACCATGCGTCCTGCGATCGTCTTATGAAGCTGCATATTCTTCTGGAGCATCTTAACAGGATCTTTGGTATCTATTAGCACCACGATGAATTTTATTATTGATAATACCTTTGTTCGACAGTTTCTTCAATTCTTCAGGTACATTCTGCTCTAGGAAATCTTCGATATTAATGAACCCTCCACCAACACGAACTAAATTGTTATTATTAATTGCTATTTCTACAATAGGCAACGTTACTTAAAATTTTGTCTCCCTCGCACTTGATGTACAATTTCTTACTTCCAAACTGATACACTCCTGAAGATTCACGAACAAACAGCACTTTCACTCTGCCAGGATCCGCCAAATGATTAATATATTCTGCCAACGCATTATCGACTGGATCATCCTTGACAGGCAAATAAAGCGGATCTCCTTCTTTCACTTCTAAAATAACTCTCTTTAGGTTCACGATATAGTCATCCCTTTCCTTTATTTGGAACTGCAAGTCTTTCATTGTTCGGGTTATATCTAAATATTCGTCTTGTAGTGTTTGATGACTGAGGGTAACCTTTTGCGTATTTTCAAGCGCTTGGTCACGATCTGCTAAAGCTTTCGCGAGCTAATTTAAACCCAATGAATTAACTTCTAAGATAGGATTATTACTCTTTGCTTCGTCTGATCAAGCTGCCTGCTGATGTCCTCTTTCGTGCATAAGAACTGCTCCATAACAGAAATTTTTCCCTTTAAATCAGCGATGGTCTTGAGGTAAAGGTTAGCTTCTGCGGTCATCCCTTGAATTCTCTCTTCACTATGATTAATTTTTTTATTGAGAAGCGCAATCTCGTCTGCGTGAGCTTTTTCCATTATATCTTTTTGTCTACTGCTTGAGAGAAGCTGGGATCTGAGGTCATCGATTAATTTATTCAGACCATTAGCGTGGTTATGCGCTTCTCGAACTTCTTCAAGGAGCTCTTCACGCTGTGCTTTTTGTACATCTAAGAGCTGTTGGACACCGCTGGAATACTGAAGCTTTTGTTTTAGGACCGCTATTTCTTGGGTGAGTTCAAAATTGGCTTTCTTTTCTTGAGCAAGCTTGAGTTGTGCCTCAGCGAGCTCCAAATTGAGCCTTTCATTCTCTTTTAACACGTTATCAATGGCGCTTTTTGATTCATCAGCATGTTGTGCAGCTTCTTCGAATTTTTTCAAAGCAGCAGCAATCTGTGCGTTTCGTTGCTTTTCGCTTTCTAAGAGCTTCGATTGGACTGCGTTTAAATAATTTTGAGTTTCACTAAGGACAGTTAGATATTAGAGCCAGAACTTGATATCGTACGCGCGACGTTTTGACTCGTTTTGTGAATCTTGAAGATCTTGCTCGGCTTTAGCCTTCTGAACCTCTAATTTTTTGTAAGCAGCAGCCAATTCCTCATATCTAAAAAAGCAAATTTAGTGGGGGATTCTCTTTGATTAAGATTACTTTGAATTCATATCCTTTAATTTTTCGATCCAACCTGTTCGCTCGTCTACAAGCCCTTGTATCTGTTTTAGATTCGCGTCGTTCTCAAGCTTGAGCTCTTTCGCTGTCTCTTCGATTGATAGTCGAAGATCGTGCTGGATTTCTTCGTTCTTTTTCATATTTTCCTTCAGAAGCTCATTTTCTTGTTTCACCATATCAATTTCCTATATCCACAACAAATTTTTAATAAAGACATAGATGTTATTATTAACCTTGCATTTGGCATCCAAAACCAAGATAACTCTTTTCAAGTAGTCAATTTGTGTTTTTTCCCATGTTTTAGTGCCTTCAGCATCAGGATCTGTAACGAAATCCAAGGCTTTTCGTTTGCTTGGAGATCCTATCGAAGCTGAGGATTTACTCATCTCGTCTTTGGTTAAATATCTCTTCTTAAGTTTCTCCGCTGAAAGTTCAATCTCTTCGTCTCCTTTGCGGATCGTTGGAGTTGCAACATCGTCCCAAACTACCGATATTTTGCTTGCACTATCTCCTCTTCTATATTGAACACTCTCTATTAAAGACCCTAGATAAACCTCTGTTGCACAAAGAGAGGCTACCTTGCTCAATCACCTTAAGGCTGGTGTTCATAAGTCCAGGTTCCACCAGTGTTCCCACACTTTTGTTTAAAGAAACTGCATTGTTTACGTCCTGATGGGTACGCACGATATCCATCACATCATTAGTATGCTTCTCTACCAGTTTCTGTAGATAAGCCTCAAATTGCTCTTTTTCTTTCTTATTGCCAGATTTACCATCCTAAATTCAACGATTCTCATTAATTTCCTCAACATTGATTTATTTTTTACTTTTGGTGATGATCCACTGGCTTTCAGCGTTCGTTTCTTCGGAGAGCTTGACCTTTTTAAAGGTGAGTAATGCCCGGAAGCAGCTACATTGATTTTCGATTTCGCGGTATTTTTTTTCTCGCTGCTTCTTGTGATAGGTTGGGTGGCTTGGGTAGCTTGGGTCGTTTTAACCTGCTCCTGAGCGAGATTTTTGTTTATAAATAGTACTGAGACCTCAGCTGTCACCGATGGGCTGTCTTTGTCAATACTGCTCAGTTTAACTTCTGAATTCAACTAAAAATTTTTTTATGAGACGTTTCAAGCAGTCAGCTCGTACCTCATATTGCTGAGTCTTGTGGACTTCTTCAGGAACATCGAGGTCTCCAAATGCGATTAAGTGTCCTACAATATACTTCAGAATGAGGTTTATGGTTATTTGATACCTTTGCTAGTTTCAATTCCAAGTTCAATTCTCGGATTTGAGCTTGGTAGGTTTGCATCTAATACTATGCTGTCTTTAAAAGGCAACTGATGAAAGATTAATTGGTTTTCGCATGCTGGATCCATGTTTGTCCTTACCTCTGATGATCCTGTTTGTCCGTCTACATTGATTCTGAAAATATATGCTTCGCTTATTGCTGTTTCTACTCAAAATTGTTATTTCATGAATAAATTGTGGTAGCTCTCACCTAGTTTCACGTTTCTGAGTGAAAAGGCAATACGGAAAGTTTTGTTTTCCATGCTTTAAATAGCTGAATATTGGCAACAAAGATGTTTGATTTTTTATTTGCGTTTATTGGTTTATTTGTTTGAGTAGGATTTGGCCGTTAGAGCGTTTATTAGTAAATTTATTGCATTGAGATAGATGTTTGGCTTAGCTTTAATTGCTATCTAAATCTCGTTCTGCCTTGGCTAAAGCCGATACATGGAGTCAAGCCAGTACTACTTGTTCTCCAATCACAATATGAGCTGAATTGAGAAGACTTTAAACTTTGAGTTTGAAAATAATAGTTCTTAATTATTCAAGAAAGTAAGCCTTTTTCATAGAGGTCATTGTGATTGCTAAGGTGATGAAAATTGTTGATTAATCAGTTTCTGCATGTTGAACAATTAGTATGCTCTTTTTAATATTCCAAGATTTTAGAATAATTCGAAGTTTTGGAAGATTTTTTTGCAAGGTTGGATCTTCAACCTTCAACAATACATCGTCGCCTTGTGACAAGAAATAATCAGATTTTAAGCACTCATGTCAGTTAACTTTTTTTCCCTTTTCAGATAAGGGGTGAATTAAATAACATATAGCAATGCATAATAAATTGTATCGTATAAACCCTGAAAACTCTTCATAGGGGTAAAATCATACACCGTCTCACTCAGCAACTCTCGAGTTATCGTATATTTGCTGTTTAATAAAGGTTTATCCAACTGATTGAATCTTATTCCAACAGATTCTAATATTTAATTTAGCTAATTCTGAAACCAAATAAGGAGAATTCACCTGAAAGCGAAGAATAGGAAGTTAGGGCTTGCTTGAATGACGAATTTCGATAAAATAAGGAAGAGCAGCTGTCCTTAACTGGCGATTAAGATATTGCTAATTACTGGTTAAGAAAAGGTTGCAATAAATTATTCCAAAGAAAAAAATTTTTTCGTGTGAAAAATATCCTCTTCTGCTCAATAAAGATGTTTTTTGATCGAGAATGTGAGCGAATACCCCCAAAATAAGCTTTATTTGTTACTGGGACTAAATTTCCCAAACAAAAAGCATTGTGCTATATTCTGGAATTTATTTTGCTGATTAGAAAAGATGGATTGCTTGGAAAATTAATTTACTGAATATAGAATAAACACGAATGTTTCCATTGACATGTAGCGTCTCTCAAAAAACTTTAATAATTCTTTAGATTGCAAAAATGACAAATCTTTCATCTCTTTCCTTATTATTCGCGACGATTATTCTATTTCTGAGCCCATATTCTGGAGTTGCTCACACCTGTGTGCATGACGAAATCGATTATGAGCTTTTCACAGGAATGGAAGATGATTCTCATCATATCAGGTAATCATCCTCCCTCTATCGTCTTCAACGTTGTTTAGAAGCAGAGTACTATCAGAATGGGAGCCTATTCGAGTGAAAGCCGATTTTTCACGTACTTTCTTCAAAGAGAAAAAAGAAATTAATCATGATCAAATTTAATTAGCTCTACAGGATCTTGAACAGCCGTATAGAGACTTTATCCAATATATGGTGATACCAGCGGCAATTGATCGTGTACAGAAATTGTACAATGTGATTCGATACACAACGCCTTTGAAAGCTCCTCCTAATAAACCTCTTTGCGGTGGCAAACCTCTTCCAGTTGAAGTGACTACAGTTGGAATTCCCAATACAGACCTCTACATAATGATTAATTGGGTGCATAACACGACGGCAAAGTTTGTTGCTAAAGCTACCGCCTGCGCACGAGATGCCACAACCAATAGGTAAATAGATTTGGTAATAAGCTATTAGGCGGATTCTTCTGAGTAGACCTTATATTGGGACGATGACATTTAATACTCGCTACCTAAAATTAGATGAATCTCGTTGGAAATATACGTTGTCGGTGACAATACATGAAATGCATCATATTCTCTATTTCAGCCATAACCTTTTCCCGCATTATATCGACCCTGTCACGCTGAAAAGGAAAGATTTTCTTGGGTAATTAGGAACATCATTGACCCTTTTTTTTAATATATTACGCTTCCTCGTAGGAGTATCCACATTGATGGGATAAAAACCCAAGTAGTCATTGACCCCTTAGTTGTTCAGGCGGCCAGAGAACACTTTAACTGTAGTTCGATGAACTATGTTAGACTCGAAAATCAAGGCAGAAAGGTGAACAGAGGGTCTCATTGGGAGAGAAAATTGCTTGGAAACGAAGTAATTAAGCTGTTTGTGATGAAGAGTTCCTAAATAAATAACTAATAAATGTTAGTTTATTACAGCCGCGACGTCGAATCGAATGGCACTTTCGAATATAACTCTGGTTGTTGCGGAGGCGAGTGGATGGTATAAGCCGAATTACACGCTTGCCGAAAAACTTTACTGGGGAAGGAATCGAGGATGCAAGTTTGTGAAGCATGACTGTGTATCGGGAGATACTTCCACAACATCGGGTCCAGAGTTCTGCACAGTGCCAGGTGAGAATGGATGTGATTTGGAGAGCACCACGCCTGCTAGATGCTACACAGTGCTGGGAAAAATCCCTAACCCTGGTCGCTGGAATTATTATGGAAACAATATAGTAAGCGCGGACAGATTTACTGATAATTGTGCCACAATGAGTAAAACCAACAAAACGCACTACTGTGGTCCAGGAGGAGTTTCTTCAGGGGAATCTCCGGAATTTTTTGGAAAGAAGAGCGCTTGTTTCAAAAGCGGGATTGTCTATGAGGATTATAAGGAAAAAGTGAAGGGTCGTTGCTATGAATACAAAGTACGCTAATCTATTGAAATAAAAGTTACAAAAATGTTAGTGCAAAAAAATTGAAGGGGACGAGCGATACACTCTTGAGGTTTACGTGGGAACTCAAGTGTTCAATTGCAAGAGGTTGGGAAAATCAATTCAGACTGAGGAGCCAGGTAAACATAATAAGATTAAAAGCTCATTGAAAAAAAAAATTATTTACTTTTGTAGGCCTCAAAGGGAACCTTGTTTGCCCAGACCCTCAAGAGTTTTGTGAAATTAAGATGGAAACGTGTGATAAAGCGTGCGGAGGATACGGAACTTGCGTTGATGGGGAGTGTATTTGTCCCAAAGGTCGTGCTGGCCCTGATTGTCTGCGCTTTGAAATAGTAAGATGTTTGTGTATTGAAACGTATCTAATCAGATTGCTAGATCGAAAATGACCCAAAGTGCGCTTGCTCTTTCCCAGCTGTCTCGAGCTACAATGGAATGTGCATTTGTCCTAATTTTAATTGCTCTAAGTTCTCGCTTCCCACATCCGCTCATTGCTCGGCCTGCATACCTCGTTGCATCGCTTGCAAAAATGTAACCGTGTGTAGTCGTTGCGAGAATGGATATGATGTTAGAGATGGTACTTGTGTGCAATCAACGAGGACTGCCATCAGCACTAATACAATTCCAGATGCGATTATATCTGCCAATCCTCCAGCAGGGATAACACCTATCAATGAAAGCCCTAACTTGCAAACAAACAACGCTACAAATTCCACCTCAGAAACGAATTCTTCTGGGCCTTCGAAATTACCTACTCACTTAGAATCCCCTGCTATTACGGAATCTCCTAATCTCTCGAATGAAAATAGTACTGATGTCTCCTCCAATCATTCAAACAGGTCTCTATCAAAAGCAACTGTTTCGACTCAAAATAATACAGCAGATGTCTTGAATGATATCGTCACTTCGCCAGAAGTTTCAACATTCAGACATGCTACTTGTTCAGAAAATAAACTCTATGATCAGACCTCAGATACTTGTGTCAACTGTCCAAACAAATGCAAGCGATGCGAATTCTTAAACATATCATTTGAGTCAAAGCTCAGTTGCACAGAATGCACAAGCGAGATATATGAATTGAAGGCAGTAGGGGAAGTCACCTTGTGTATCTCTAAATCTGCAGATAAACTATTCTTCTCAGCGATAATTCTTGGGTGTATGGGAGCTATAATCGCTTTAATTGCGAGCGTCTATTGCTTGTGGTCGATGAAAGTGCGCCAAAAAAGATATTTCGCCAAAAATTCGACTGCAGAACAGTCTGGAACGACTTGAACGAAAAGTATTTAGAGTGAATGCATTTTTATATCGACACAATTTTGCGTTCTTTAGTCTAATGATATGTAATAGGCAAAGTGAAAATGTTCATATTTCGTGTTTTAACATATCGTCGTCGTTTTTTAGGCGAATACAACAATAGAACACCACCACTATCACTTTCACGCAAGTTTTATTACTGAGGTTACTTTTCGACCTTTGAGCAGTATGCTCTGATTCTTTAAAGTTCATTTAAGTTTTAAAGAGAATTATGGTGCATAATCTTGAAATTTATTGATTAATTTGTGTTGGAGACTAACAGCAAACTTATAATAGTATGATTTTAGATAGAATGATTAGAAATGTAAAAGCAAATCTCAGGATGAATTATCTTTTCACATCGGTAATTTTGTTATGGTATACCTGCATTTAATCGAGAAAGCCAATGCAATATGTTAAAATAATATTTATGCTGACTCATTGCCTTATGTTGAAAAAATCAAAGAATTCCTTCAGAGATGAAACATCCGTCCTATTTTTGATGATACTGCATTTTCTTGTCAAGAATACGTTATTATTGTGAACTGCCAGAATCACACCAGTATGATTGAAATGCTTGAGCACTAACAATTTGTATTCATTTTGCACACGAGAGCCAATCTATAAGCTCCACGTAAAATTAGATCCTTGCCAGAGCTGAAGAATCCCCATATCGTTTTATAAAATTGATTTACTTTCAGACAAAAGATTTCATTGGAGGGTGTAAAATCACGAAAAACTTCTCCTCCAACAGAGAACCTCTTGATTTGCTTGAGATTTGAATGATCATCCAGCTGAATGATAGAAACTGTGCTCAGATTCCTTTCAATGTTAGATTGAGCCAGAGAAATCCAACCGTGTTCAGTATCAGCTCTCCAAAGGGGATTAACCACTCGATCATCCAGTCTATAGGTGGATAGGAGGTTCGAAGTCTGTAAATCGTATATATTAATGTGAAAACTGATAGCAAGCTGTTCAATTTCTTCCAACACAAGGAGTACGTTTTTTTCAAGGTTGCAAAAGAAATCTTTAATTCGAACGAAATCACCCAAAAGCAGCGCAGGTTCTCGACTAATGCTGTTTTCCTCTTGAAAGCGCCATTTGAAAAGAGAATTTCCTTGCGCAATCCAAAGTTCCCTGTGATTCACCACTTTGATAATATCACTAGATGTAATCTTCTGCATCACGTTGGGCATTTGCGGATCATCATTGCCATCATTTGGTAAAATTATTTTTTTATATGCTTTGAAAGCTTTTTCAACTGCTAAAATCGTGATGCTATCATCTGTGCAAACGATTGTAAATATTAGTTTTCTGCTATAGAAAAATATGAAGGAGATAATCCTATTATATTATAATTTACCGATCATTTGATTAAACCATCTTCAAGCGGGCCAAAATAATATCAGTCTTCTTTTTCCTCAGAAAAGGTTCAACATGTCAGTTTTAAAATGTGCCGAAAAACTTGCATGTGCTCTGATTTTTGGAGTCTCTCTCTCTGCCTTTTTCTTACGGTTAATATCTACTTCTGTAGCTTCTTCATTAATAAACACTCAAGCATTATTTTGAAGTTTTGTCTTTCGCATCTGACTATCGATTTTCCTTATTGTGATATGAGAAAGCTCAACTCTATGAAGCTGGTTATGTTCAAATCTGTTTTATGGCTATATTAAGAAACATCATACAGATCCCAACCATTTAAAAAGAATACAAAGAGCGACAACCGCAAAACACATTGAGAAAATTCCTGAAAACGTATTCTGTATATCTAAATATTCTTCTCCTCCTCTATAAATTGTAATGTCTTTTAAATTGCTCATAGTCAAACTCATGAGGTCGATGATTGAATCTGAACACGAAATCATGGTACAACGTTGGATCCTGGAGTAAATGAAAAGTTTCATTCATGACGAATTTGCTTTCATCTCTTGTGAGGGTTAAATTCACAATATCTCCACGCACCAGCACCAATCCTAATTATTTCGAAAGATTAGTTTATTTTCAATCTTCTTCTGCACCTTTGGTGAATAATAGCTCGTCAAACATAGTGAAAATGAGGTATGGATGCGCAGTAGCTGGATTCTTTTTAAAGTCTTCCAAATATGTGAACATCTAATGCATTCTAATTCAGCAAATATCCTCAATAATTGCAATTACATATGTTTGACCTTGATTCTGTCCAAGGAGCACTAAGTGACCTGCTTTGCGTTTTATTGGAACAATAAACATTGGAGATTCTTTGGAACTAGTCAAAAATAAACTTATTATTGAAAGATATGCGAGTATAAGAACTTTTTTCTGACGGTGGAGTATTCTGTTTTCGAAAGTACACATGAAACATTCTGCGGTCTATCGCGGTGGTACTGTTCCCAAAGATTTGCAACGACATGTGGCATTTCTCGCTCAATCATAGACAATTTCATGATTTCTCTGAGCTTGCGAGGACTTGGGTAAGTAAATGCAAAGTTGCGTCTTGACTGATTGAAAAGAGAGCGCATGAAGGTATTGCTAATGGGACCTGTGATCATCTCAATAGCTTTTTTTGTCTGCTTTAATTTTATTTTATATGCAAGGAAATATGCTTTGAAAACGAAAGTGAAATGAGATGGAAAATTCTTTCACCTGAATAGCCTAACGGTTCAATGGATTTTGAAAACGTTGTTCAGCGTTGATTTCCATGAGAAAAGCTTAGAAATCTCAACGAAAAGTTGCAAAAATCTTTCGTTTTATCAAATCCTCATAGCGCCAGTGGTATCCGCAGCAGCCCTGTGAATATCTTTTCTCCGACTAGCGTCCAGCTTACTTCATCAAACTTTCGTTCAAGCACGAAAATCAAAAGTAAGCTTACCTTGCGAAAGTATGGAGAAAAAGATTTTGAGGATCCCGAGAGCAACCTATCGTTGATTGAGGCGATTAGACTGATCGATGGCAATAAGAAGTCAGACGCGGTGGTTGAAGCGCTGTGGGGAGATAATGAGAACCAACAATACTGCATCTCCAAAATTGCGAAGAAATTGCGCAAAAACTTGTTTTTCGATGTTTCTAAAGGAAGCCTGTCTCGTTTTCCTTGCTCTCATGAGAAAGTTTTTCATATTACTACACGTAATTCGAAATGAACATGAAAATGTGTGATAAGAGAATCAAATTTCGCTTGAGTAGCATTACTGAACTTATATTAAGCTCTTGGTGAGCCCTTTGTAGTTAATATGGGAGATGTGGAATTTTACTAGAGACCTCTTTTAGCATCAGTTAGTCGATTGCCACAGCTAGAGTTTCAGAATGATAAAAAATTCAAGCATCTGACAGAGTTAAATAGCAGCACTCCTTATTAATTAAATCATTCGCAAAAAAAATTTAAGATGGAAAAAAAAGCCACGAT
>ENA-UOUE01000934-UOUE01000934.1-compost-metagenome-genome-assembly--contig:-NODE-934-length-21170-cov-27.759494_pt1 | contig 21170 bp, 13 predicted proteins | sample MGYA00238146_ERZ747223 | MGnify/ENA primary metagenome ERZ747223 (study PRJEB28781, sample SAMN06268865) | compost metagenome | isolation source: single cell | place: USA: California, Emeryville, Joint...
ACTATAACCAAGCGATCGAAATATTAAAGCCTTCTGGCGATAACCTCTGGTATTTAAGTTTCATTGCAATTGATCGAGTATAGTATTATAAATATTCAGGACTGCAGGAGCGTTAGAGGGAATAGCGTGTTTTTATATATTGAAATATAAACACAACTGGGGTCAGAATGAAGCTCAAATGGATACCGCTCTGCTCGAGAGTGTATGTTTCCCTTTTTGTTTTTTTTTCTCAGTGATTGTATTCAAAATATCAGGAAATCGTTGGGAAAATAAAGGAAGCTATGGTGGCATTAAAGAAGATAAAGCCTCAAAAATTTGAGTTTGAGCTGACTTGCAAATGGTTGACGTTTTTACAAAAGATAAATTCTCGTCAAGCGTTTTTAGAAGTGAGTTAGATATTCATCGCAAATTATTAACCCCCCCCCCTTGTTTACAATAGTTATTGATTACATTTTCAGAAGACATACCCAGTAGCACTCCAGCTGAAGACTATCAAAAATTGATGATCAAACTCTCCTCACTGTGCCACAATCACAAATTATATCGTAAAGCCGGTTTCTATATGCGACAGGTTTATCAAAACACCTTCAAACCAGTCCTCTAATTTATTCAATTTTGTAAAGGCAATTTTGAGCATGCAACAAGACACCCAAAATTCAGATCTTGTTCGAGATTATCATATCTTCTCATTTCCGTATTACTACCTTAAAGATCTACTTCCCAAGGTTGCTCCACAGCTCATGGAATTCCATTCACAGAGAGACTCCCTCTCACACCCTTACTTCCAAAATAAAGAATTGAAAGTGTGGCCTAAGGTGCAGATTCCGATTCTTCTTGAGCTCTTAGCCGTGTGCTACGAAGATTCAGCTTTGTAGAAAACACTATCTCTTCTATTTATTGACCCTTCATTGCTTTTTTGTTAATTAGGAAACTGAAGATCTCTATGGAACTGTTGAGCACGTTCAGGGAAGATTTGACTCCACAGGTTCAAGCTCAGTTAATTCAGAATCTAGTTCTTGAGGGAACTCACCTTCCAAAAAATCTGCAATCAAACTTGCTGAATTTCCCGCAGCTGGTTAAGATAGAACCGATAATAAACCCTGTCAAATTTGTGAAAAATCATCTGATAAAAGATGATGGACCTCAAGCGAAGCAAATTTTTATTTTTGAACCTTGGCAAAAAGGTTTGAAGATCAAGGATCTCCAATGGATTGCTGAAGATCACTGCTTGGTCAAGTAAGCACTTCACTGCTAGAATATGATGGTGATAATCATTTGCGATGCTTAGAGTCATCTTCAAAAATCTGTACTCCATCCAGATTATAGTGGATCTCTGTGTTCTTGATTGTGAAGGAGCAGAACTCGAGCACTATCCAAGTAAAAGAAGCAAAAGCCCACAACATAAATATCAATTCTTTAGCGTCGTTTGTTGTGAACAAGGACACAGAGCGAAGCGAGATTCTCATCAAATTCAAAGTTAAAACTCCTGGAAAGATGAACATTAAAGGAGTTATCACCAAATGCTGCAATGTAGTCTGCTACCATCCTATCAATGAACGAGGCGACTCTCTTCATTACATCCAAACAAGCGGAAAGAATATTCAACCACAAAAGGATGCTCGTGGTGTCATCGAAACTTTCAACCTGCGAGAAGTAATTGTGAGAGACCCTTATCCTTCTCTTCAGGTAAAACAATAGAATTAATCGGTATCTTAACCACTTTTCCATATGAAGATCGAGTTTTTGAGTGCCGAAACGGGACAACTCAAAGTATTCAATAACAGTTTCGATGACTTGAGAATAACTATTCAAAATAAAAGTGATAGTTCTCTCAAATTCATATACTTAAGTTTTCAATTCATATAGGTCAAAGGGCAGTTGAAGTGTTCGTCGCCAGGCTCAGATTCGAATTTCTGGAGACTTCTCAAGATTTTGAAGGTTTCCTTCTTATTGTGTTAATATAGTCTCTTCTAACTATTTTTGGTTGCAGTTACAATAGGAGAAACTGATTGGAAGGCTTTGGCTCAGCTCGAAACTCTCTTTATTGAGATCAATCTTTTCAAGCCAAGAGAAAAATTCCTGGAACGTTCTGACAAAGGCTATCTTGTGAGCATTAGTCATCTAAAAAATCGAATGAACCTCAAAAAAATTACGATGCGATACAAATACGCCTTCCAAGCTTCAACGCCTTATCTGAGAGAAGACATTATAAGCAAAGAAATTTTCGTGAATCCTGCTTTTTCGATTGAAAATCCAGTTTTCAGCGACTCCATCAAAATTCAGGAAATTCAAAGTAAATTATTTCCCGTTGATCGCACCCTCTGAATGTAAACTAGGTCTAAATTCTAAATTTGATGCGAAAGTCATCTCTGATCATTGCTATTTGACTATGGATATTATTAATCTCACAGGAATCACAGACCCACACCTTCTTAATTTCAGAGACAAGCAAACGGACAAGATCATCGAAGTACATTAAGTCAGATTCCTTCTCTCTAATATCTGTTGTTGTGCTAGAGTGCGAGAGTTTCGTCAGACGCCACCCAAAGAGTCGTGCTTCGCCTTCCTAAACGAGCCTCCTTGCAAAAAGATATCAGTTTAGATGTAATTAATTATACCCTTCTTGTCATTCATTCATCACGGTTTGGTTTGGACTAGAGTTTGCTAGAGTGCACATGGGAAAATCAAATCCATTTGAACAAAGGATTCATTAACTTCCCAACTCTTTCCCCGAAAGAGTTCAATATCCTCGAAAAAGTTCCGGTATTTCTTTTATCAATTAATTAAAATCATTAATTCTTACTTACCATGAAATAATGGTTTAGATCAATATTCTTGTCCAAACGAATCTACACACATACAATGAGAAAGATGTTTTCACAAAACTTGGTCAGGTTGTTGAAATTCAACTACAATTATCCTTCGATCCTGAATTTGAAACCAAAAAACTGATGCTCATAAGCTCAGTTACGGTAATGCAAAACGTCCAAACTTTCTGAATAATTTTCGTTTTCAACAGGAGCAAACGTACTCAACATTGCAGCATCCTGTCAACAGCGAAAACGTGATATATAATGGAAAGAACTGCTTCGGACTGGTAACAAGAATATCATCTGCTTGAGATGCTCATGATTCTAATTTTATCCAAAGACTGTTGCTAAAGGTTCAACAAGTGTCACAAGAACCATAAACTTCAGGCTTTCTCAACGAGGATCATTCAATTTGTACTGTGTGCTTGTCGATGAGCAAAACTCTCAAGCTTCAATTTTCAAATTCGAAAAAACAATTTTCGCTCTCTAAGCCCATAGAAAGTTGCCGTCTATTTTACTCCATTTTGATGAGTTTCTGAAGCTAATGAACTTATGTTTTGTTGTATTTGATATTTCTACATGTAGTCTCATGGACACAAAATTTCAGAGAAAGCAAAGAGAAATTTATCTATTCCAAAACTTTTCATACACTTAATATAAAAACATTGAAAAGTAGAATAAAACCACAATCAACATGACGATGCCGAGCCGTAATCTATGGTTTCTTGATATTTTTTATTTATTTTATTTTAGTTCCTGGAAGGTGACTGATAATCTTTCTCATGCTCTCTCTCTTGTAAACTTCATTGGTTCTTCTCCTTTTTTTTCATCATCTTGACATTAGCTGAAAGTGTTGAATGGATCAATTCGAAATGGTCCTCGGGTTCAAGACGCTGTTCTTTCTCTTTCAGGGGCGCTGCAAAGTTCTTATTCTTGAACGGTTTTTGATCAACCGAATGCCCTTGATCATTTGATTTTCCATTCTGAAGCAGCAGATCTAAAGGTTGGACTTCCTTTACAGAAATGGGTTCTTCTTGCTTTCTTTGGAATTGGGCGTCTTGAACTGGAACCTTCACGTTCGTTGGTATAGGGATCAGAGATTCCATCAATTTATTGAAAGGATTAGAAGAGGACTGGTAACCTCGATCACCTTGATAATGATTCGAGTAGCGGTATTGGCTATGCTTTTCTTTATGTAAATTTCCATTTCGGCGCACGTACTTGTGGTTAGGAGGAGGCACATGTTGGGAAAAAACTTGGCAATTAATCCACTGGACGTCTCGGAGATAATTTGGATAGAAACCAGGATGTTGATAATTGTTGTTCCTATTTCCCAAGTAAGCCTGATGCTCCACCAATTGAGGAAAAGGCTTTCCTAGAATTTCTTCCAGAACAGGGGTCCCTTTGCGCAAGTTTGCTCCGATAGTTGAGTTTTGTTCTTTTGTTCTTTCCAAAGCCGAAGTGTCAGAGCCATCATCATCAGCGTAGTCTTGTTCTTCCCATTCAGTTCCATTGATTGAAAAAGCGAGATTTCCATAGTAAATTCCACGATAGCGTTCGAAAACCTGGTTTCTATCTGCCCTCCAGCAACCCGAATTTGCAAAAGGGCCTTCAAAGGCTCTCTGATGGACTAAGCAGTTTGGTGTTACCAAATATCCATGATTTGAGGGCCAGTGGAGCTGCGTATAGTTGGAGAAATTCCAGTTTACAAAGGCATTTAAAATACGATTCTCAAAGAGAAACGTAAGCGAAAGGAGGCTTGCAAAGATTTTAACCTCATGAGGCTTGAGCCTTTGCTGATCTTGACTATTCCTTTCTAAAGTCTTTTTGCCAGACTGTAGCTTTTCTCCTGCGATGCCACTCTGAATGACTATCGCATTTTCATCCTGGAACTCATTATTCTTTCCGGCTTCTCCTTCTTGCTGCTGCTGATAGTTTTCCAACATCGTTGTAAACTGCCTGCGAAATATATTAAAGATTTCTGCTGGCGATTTCTCATTGACCAAAATTTTTGATCCAAAACAAAAAAATTTAATAATGCTGTTGAAAACGTACAGCACACCAGCGATCTTTGCCAGTTTAACTTTGACTATACCTCTTCGATTCTTTAGTAATGACATATTACCTATCACATTTTCAATTGCATTGTTCGAAGAAATTTCATTGTCATTTTTGCTGGTTTGAGGTTTGGAACCCTGAGATCTAGCTAACTGGGTATCAGCTAATATAATCGAATATATTTCGGCAAGCGCTGCCAGGCAGGGCGACTTTGTAAAATTGGTTACTTTGTTCAAATCCATGAGAAGTAATTGAGTTCCAGGATTCGCAGGCATTGTCATTTTCAGAACCGGCGACTCAATCTCGCAGCCAGTTTCGATCCCATTCACAAATGTAAATGCATTAAGACTATCTGCTAGGTCTTTGACAACTTTCTCATCAGAAATCGTTAGCATTTCTTCCTTTTGCTGGGACGAGAGGTTATTCCAGAAATCAAACACTTGGCGCTGGTCGAAGGATTGCTGACCCTTCACGAGATGAGGTTTAAGCCGATCAACACGATTTAAGAATGGAGAGGCTATAGGAAATCTCATCAAGAAAGCAAGTATTTAAAATCTCAACGGAACGATTTTTTTTTGTATTTGAGTTAGGCCGCGAATTTTTTTTGTGCTTAAAAATTGTTTTCAAATTATTTGAATTCATGTTCTAAGAATTTTTTGCAGGATTTCAAAAATTTTGTCGATGAGCGTGTTCTATCTATCCCAAAGTAAAACGTAGAAAACTAACTATGCTTAAAACATGCAAATCAAATTGTAGTCACAAACTCAACAACGAACGAGTTACAGATACTCATAACCACTTATGTCAATGATTGTGCCATTAGTACATCCATTTTCGTCGATTGTTGTGAAAATTACGTCAGAAGGACCAAAGATCTTGCTTTCCTTTCGCAGCCTTCCGAAACAGAACAACTTTCTTTCATGAACTACAATCTGGTTTCCAAAGTTTAGAGGGTTAGCTAGCTCGAATCCCAAATTCGTGATCACTCCCTCAGAAATGTTGAAGACTCTAATTTCTTTTGAAACTTCAAGATGGCCTTCGTAGGATCTCGACCCGCCCAAGATAATGATTTGATTGTCGTTTATCTGCACGGATGAAGACTCTATTGTAGGGAGGAAGCTCGAGGGGTTTCGAAGGATTACATCGCTCCATTGATTAGCAGCTATATCGTATCTTTCAATTGTGGCTTCGATCTTGTTATCTCCATTAAATCCTCCGAATACATAGATCATTTGATGATTGAAACAGCTCGCAGTTGCAGCCGCACGGACCACCTTCATATTTGCCATTATCTCCCATTTATTTTCCAACACTGAGAAACGCTCACAAACGTTAAGTCGCTTATTTTCGCTCTTTCCTCCGAGTGAATATAGATAATCTTTGCCCCCGAGTTTAGCATAACAGACTGCATTTCCTATCTTCGCGAATTTCATCGTAGCTTTAGGAATCATCTTTCCAGTGATGACGTCAAGCAGTTGAGTATCACTGCAAGGCTTGCCATTCTTTACTCCGCCAATGAAATAAGTCATTCCATCTGGCAGAGTATAAACTCGAGGGTTGATCGCTAAACTTGCCTTGGGAACAGGGATTTTGGTGATAGTTTCTTCTTCTACGTTGTACTGAACGAGACAGTTTGTATCGTCAACAAGTGAAGAAGCAACTTTGAATTGGAGATCAAGTTGGTTGAGGAAATAGTTAGGTGAGGTGATTTGGCAAAGAGCTTCTGATGAGGGAATATCAGAATATGTGATTGACAGTACTGAAGCCAGAGCATCTTCTAAAAGGTGAAGAGAGTTGTTATTAGTAACAACTCGAGCTGGAGATTTCTTCTGAGCGGGTTTCGTCGAAGATTGCAACGGAGACGCCTTCAGTAGATTTTCAATTTGCACTTTGTCCTTCGAGAAATCATAGTTCAAGAACGATTTCAATGCAGCAGGGTCCTTTTTTTTAATTTTCTCAAGAGATTCTTTCATGTTATCTATTTTGGCCTGTATAACTTTACGAGGAGCGAGAGGTCCTGCTGCATCACTAGGGACTGCTCCTTCCTTTTCAAAGACCAACTCTACTTCCTTTTGGAACCTGTCGAAATACTCCTTAACCATGTCGATTACAATTTTTCTCATTTGCTCAATAATTCCAATTGATTCGTTGCGAATCTGATCCATATTTGTTTCAGGCCCCGCACTTTTAGTGTCATCCTTAGGTAATGACGATAATTTCTCCTCAAGAAATTTCGTGAATCCTTGGATGTCTGCTGTGCACTTTGTTATATAGAACTCAAGAAAATCGTTATCCATTTACTTTTTATTTATTGGAATGTTTTTGTTTGCTAACTCATGATTAAGATAGAAAGAGAGGTCTGACACTCTCAAACTAAAATTTTTTACTAGATATTTTCTTTGGATACAATATTTTAGTAAAATACTATTTACGATTTCATCACCCTTTGCTGCTGCTGCTTTGAAAGAGGATTGTGAATTAGCAGCGCTGACTGAACTAGTTATAGTTTTTGTGGATGATTAGTTAGTTCTAGTAAAATTGTAAGGCTTGAACTACAGGGAGTGATAATTCGCAATGCTAAATCCAACCCAAAATGAAAGTAAATAAGATACTTCAAATAAGTAGAATGATCGTAGTAAAAATAAATCAATTGTTTATTGTTCATTAGTATGCAATTTGTTAAATTTATAATCGATATTGAAAAATTTATTTGAAGTGTAGTTTCTCTGAAATTCTAATAATTTGAAATCTGAAAAGAAATTGTAAGGGGTAGACCTTGAATATTGACGCAGGAAATTTATATCAATGAGAAAGCGAAGAATGCAATATTTATTTTGTAATGAGTAAAAATTGATGAAAAGCTATCTTCACGAGGCAACTGAACTTTATATTCACTATATCAATAAACTGAAAACAACAATTGGTATTTGAGAAATATATTGAAAGCTTTTATGAAAAAAAGAATTAAGTTCAGTTGGTTATATTAAAAAATGGATAACAATACACTATCAAACTCAAAAAGTTTTCTTAACAATTTGAAAAATTATGAAAAAACAAAATCGAGTTGTTTGTTTTATTTATGAAATTGGTTCTCTGCTTTGCATAGCGAAAAAATGTTAGACCCAGCGCTGGGCTCAATTGAGGTAAAATTTTGATCTGTAAAGTTAAAGATCATTGTCCATCTTCAGTAAGAGGAGCCTGAATTATCATACTTATATGGCATAATTAACACAACATGTTTTCTTTAGAGCAATAAAGCACAATAGTACAGCAACAAATCTTCTTTTTAGGATTCAACACTGAATCCAGTTTTGTGTTAAGGTTTTCACATTAGGGAGCCTTCCACAGAATTAGCTTGATATATTTGCTAAATGATACATTTTCAAACTCCAATTTCTTCCTTTAACAAGAAGACGCTGATCCTCTGTCCTCCTGAAAATTGAAGTTGCTTGATAAAGCATTGAGGATTAAAGGCGCCAACACTTTCCACGCCAAAATTCAATCAAAGCCGTTAAAAAAAATTTGGATTTGAAATCCAATTTGAATAGATTTAAAAAATCATCCTAATCTTTTTTGAACATCCGATTCGCAAAATGAAGAGTTCAAAGCGAGCATCTACTAGACAGTCGAAAAATACTCGATCCAAGAGCAAAAAGACCGATGCTCAAAGTCTGGCTCATTCTGATGATGGTAGCAGTTGAAACTCACACATGTATTTGAATCTTTTTTAATGTCAAGACAAGAGCAGCATGATGGACATCGAATCAACTGAAATCAATGAAAATTTACAAGCTATCAATGATGAAATGTCGTGTGAGAAAAAGGAGGTAATTTTCCAAAATTTTTGCAACGATTCACTCATTTCGACTCGAATTAGAATCCCATTGATCTCACCAATGCACCTGAATTTAAAATTGAGCTTCCGCAACATTTCGATTGCTATGAGAGTTTTGTTAGCAAAATCGATCCTCTTCTTCAACAAGTGGACAGCTATATCCGAAACGACGGATTGATCATCGTATGACTTTTGTACCAACAATTTAAATTATAACTATTGTCACTCAAAAGGCGTCACAAATTGAGCCTCAGAAAATCGTTCATGTAACAGGAGCGCTTCTGCAGTCAATCCTCAGATTCAATCAAAGTGGCAGAAAAATTGAATTTATATTAGATGAAGCCAAGATTAAGCAGAGAGAAGGCCCTCTCAGTCAGCAAGCATACAAACCCGTGTTAAAACAATTGAAAACTCAAAGCAAATCAAATCCACAGTCTGATCTTGTGATTCAAGAGTTTGTGCTCACAAATCAGGATGAATTTGATCCTTTCGTCATTTATGACGAAAAAAATGTGTTGATGGAAATCGAATATATTATAAAGGAATACGAGTCACTTTTTAATAACAGTGACGACTCAGAACATCGTGTTAGCTACTTTAATAAGAAATTCAATCGCGGAGAACTCAATCTCTCAGAAAAACCTAAAAAAAGTCTTAAAAAGAAATCTGGACCAGAGCAAACTAGCGGAGAAGACGAAATCCTTCGTGCCAAAAGTCAACTATTACTCAACGACATTCGAAGGGAGGTGAAAGGCAATGTAGAGCAGTTTTCTCAAACCTCTTCAACCACAAGTCAATTAGTTACAGGAGGTGAAATTCTCTTTTCCACATTTACCCAAACTCCCCAAACTGAAAGTGTCAAGAAACAATCTTCTGAGGAATTGCAACTTAGGGAAGCTCTCATTTCAGAATACAATTCGCCAACAGAGTCTGGTCTCCAGAACATCCTCTCAGCTTTCATTGCGAGGAGATTCAAGCGTCTAAAAATTTCCATTCACACTGCTATTTTGCTGTCTATCGTGTATAATCTCTCCATCAGAAGACAAGGAACTTCCTGGTCAGACTCTTCAATCAGCAACAATATTGCTCTTGCAGGCATGATACCTTTTCCAACAACCCCTACGCTTCATCTGCTGAATTGCAAATATTTTATTGCAAAGGCTCTGGATATCATCATGAACGCTGAAATTGAAAATTGCATTCCTAGGTCTGCGTATTTCCCTGCAGTTCAAGAATTTGACTGCGAGACTCACCAAAATAATGAGAAATCCGCCCAACTTTGCAGCAAATTAATTGCTCTTTATCGATCAGAGACATTGCAACTCACAACAGAAACCTCTGCAAAGCTCTCGCTTTACCATGAACAGCTGTTAGCCTTAAACAAAATCTTTAAAATGTTCGCCCCACAAACCGAATCCCAAGATAAAGAGAATATGTCCCCTCAAAAAGCAAACTCTAATCACTCTGTGTTAGAACTTGAAACGCTAATGAATGAGATCAGAAATATTCCAGGGCTGACTGGATTTGCTGAATATCAACATTTCTCACAGGCTCATCTGATGTCGATAACAGGAGGACTAATTATTTCAAAAAATACTCCCGAAGAATGGGTTTCTCCAAAGTTTGGTTGTGGATCAGAATCCAAAACATTTAAGAATAGCTCTTTAAAAAAAGAGTTAAAATCAGTCATGCAAGATTTCAATCAAATTTTAGATAGTGACCTTCAAAAAGATCACATTATGGTTTCCGCAGAAAAATCAGGCAATTATTATCAAGCGTTTGACGGGTTGAACTGGTCATTCCAAAAAGAAATTCCAAGAATGACCAAGAAGACTAGTACTCTCGAGGAAATTATAGAAATAAAGGACAGTCCTGAAAAGCAAAACAATCAAATTGAGATCGAGATTGAAGAGGTAAAATCCCCAATAAGATGCGAAGAAATGCAAAATGAAACAAGAGTCCAAGAAAATGAGATGCAAATAGAAGAAGAGCCTGTGGTGCCAGAAAAAACGAAGAAAAAGCGAAACACAAAAAAAAGTGTCGAGAGACCCTCCAAAGAACCGAAAGAAGAAGAAGGTGCAAAATCAACAGCTATTATTGACACCTACTTAACAACTTCCAAAGACCCTCAAGAAAAGAAAATTGTAAAGGAATACTCCAAACGATTGAATACTTTGCTTAAAAAGCCCCTGCTTTCTGAGACGGAGAGCAGGTTAATGGAGACTGAACAGACGATTTCAACGGGCAGAAGAAAAAAAAACTCGATCGAGGAACAAGTGCAAAAAGCGAAAAGTTGGCTACAAGAATATAATCAACAGGTTTTGAATGAAAATAAATCAATTGACCAAATCCAAGAGCTGGTGGATGAAATCGAATCTACTGATTTAAGAGTACCAGAGATGGAAGTTCTTCTATTAAAACAGCTTGAACTTGAGTTATGGAGATACAAAGTTGAGTCAGCTTTACGGATACTCGAGCAAAAAAGAAATCCAACTTCCAAAGCAAAGTCTTCGAAAAAAATAGAGCAGGAGCTTCTGTCAGTCGAAGACCTTGAAAGCATTTTAGCAAAAGCTGGTGAATTAAAACTAAACGAGGACTTTGAGCCTGGATACTATGAGCTAAGAAGGAAATTGGAAGATATTCGTTCTATTCAGCGAAGACATGAGTCCTCTGAGAACGATTTGAACGTTCTTCGAAAACTGAGCAAAGAACTTATAGGCTCAGGTGTGTCTTTCCCAAACCTGGAATCTGAATTACAACGCAAGATAGAATTGAATGAGCAAGTAATAAATGCTTTAGAAGCAGTGATCCCCATTGACAGAATGGAAAAATTGATCCACGAGTTAAAGAACAAAATCGCTGAAATTGATCCTGTTCTCTACTTCCAGCTGTGTCAAAAGGGAGAAGACGCAGCCAAAATTCAAGCATCAGTTCAAGATATGAGCAAAACTCGAGATACCTATGAATGCCAGCTAGTCAAAGAAATGAATGACTTAATTTCTGAAGTCAACAGCCTGAAAATCGAAGTTGCAGGTCTAAACAAATTAGAACAGATTGTAGCTGCATTTTATTGGCTAATGAAATTAGACAAGACGAGACGTGGTGACCAAGTTCCAGAAATGACCTTCGGTGAGCCCACTGCTGAATATGATAATAATTTCGACCCACTTGAAGATGAAATCGAAATAAATGAAGTGGTCGAAACCTGCCAGAAATGGATTCTTAAAGATATTAAGCCTGGCAGTGTAACACAACATCTGCGTTCAGACCTTGAACAATTGATTCGCGATGGCGAGAGCATCACTTTTTATGACAATCGAGTGCAAACTGTGTTCGATGGACTGAGAAGCGCCTTGAAACGGCTCTCCAATGGTGGCCATGCTTCAGAAGAAAAATACAAGCCCAATTATGTTGATCAAGAAATGATGGAAGAGGAGTCTCCCAATGATGGATGGAACACGGCTGAGGATGCTCAAATGGAAATTCAGAGCTCTGATATTTGGAGAAACAACTACAAGCAAGTGGTGTTCGATGAAGATCTTGAAGGCTTTTTAAGAAATCGCATGAGTCTCGAAGATCCTAATTCAAGAAACGCAACAATGAACTCAATAAAATCGAAGCTTGCGTGTCTGCTTGAAGACAGAGATGTTAAATTTGAAAAACTGCCAGAGTTTTCAGAAAAAATTGCGAATATTAAGAAATTCATCAGTTGGATAAATTGGTTTTCTGAAGCTGAGGCGTGCACAAGAAATCTCGAAGAAAAATCTGAAAAGCGACTTAATGAACTAAGAAAATTGAACGATCAAGCGCTAGAGTTCGATGTTCCGAAGAGCTGGGCCCTGTACAATCAAGTGAAGAAACTTCTGGCCCTTGCTGACCAGGTTTTAGCCGAATATTATCATAAATTTGACACTAAAGCAGCTTCATCACCATTCAAAAGCGCCCAAAAAGAGTCTATTCACAAGCTCATAGAGAAAAACAAAGGAACTCCATACGTCTCAGAAGCCGAATTAATGAAAGAAGAGCTTATTCAAACATTGTATTTTATTGACTGCGAAGCTCAACTCAGCGAGTTGGACAGAAAAATCAAGAATTATGCCAGTTGGAAAGAAAAACTCATCTCATACATGAACAACGAAGGAGCACGAATTTTGAGAGCTGCTATGGAGCCTGACTTAGTTCTCGAAGACTTGAATCAAATTGAACAAAAACTTAGCCAGTTGAGCTCAGAATTCGTATGCCTTGGCTTAAGAGAAGAACAAGATGAAAAACTGCTCGAAGGTCTTGAATGCCAAATGCGCGCTTACTTGCTAGTTAAGAACCTCAGCAAAAGACCTCCAACTGTTGATGAATGGAAAAGAGTACTAGAGTACATAGAGGAGAACCCTGAGCTTGATCCTACAGATCAAAAAGGTCTTATCGATCGAATGAAAGCAGAAATCGAGCAAGCAACCACCCAATCCCAACTTTTACGTGATCTTCAAAATCTAAGAGGACCTGATGATCGTATTCCTCTGGAGAACCTCAAAAACGCATTACATGAGTCTCAAAATGCTCTAGTGCGAAATCCTGATGACGAGCAGTTTGTTTCAGAGCTCATTCAAAAGGTGGAAACCTTAGTGCGAAAATACGAAGTGCTTAAAACAACAAAAGAAAAAGCACCTGCAACAGAGTTCACTAAAATTTTGGAGGAGTTTAAGTTGCTATCTGTGGCTGTACCTGACAAAGAGAATGAAATTGAAGAAGTTCTAAATCTCGCGAACAGAATTACCTCTTTCATTAGAAAATACATTCTAATGGACCTAAAGTCTGCAGAAGACATACTCCAACAATACAAGAGTTGCCCAATCTTTGTTCTGGAGGCAGAAAGACTACAGAGTAAATATAACTCCTCGAAAGAATTATACGAAAAACTCAAAGAGACCTTGAATAATACCTTGTCAAATGCTAGAATTTTGAGCTATGGGGAGCTTGAAGAAATTGCTGAGGAACTCGATGATGTGGTCTTCGATTTTGAAGGAAACCTTCCTTTTATGAAGGCTTTAGCATATACCTTTAGGATTGAGTATCTTCAGAAGATTGCTGCTACTGCCGAAGCCGACACGAATGGAAAAGCTAAAAAACGATCAAAGAACAGTGACACACTGATGCTCACACCTCAGGCCGTAAAGAGTCTCGCTAAAGAAGGACAAGAAATTCAAAAGGCTTTTAAACAAAACAGCACAGCCTTGAATCAAGCAGTCAAATGGATGAATATCGTTTTACATAAGAGTGAAGACCAATTAAAAGAGATATCAGAAGCTAAAAAATTGTCAGAACTAAAGAAGATTCAACCCGTACTCATGGGGTTCATTGATTTCCAAGAAATGATCAATGAGAGAAAGCTGAAAATTTCTTCTGAGCAAATCGTCGTCGAAAAACCAAGCAAAAAGAACCTACTTGAAGATCGTGACGATGTAGAGGAGGAGGAAGAAGAGAAGAAGGTCTCGACAGAAGCTCCTGTAGACCAAAACGATTGCGAAACTGTTGACTATGATACCTTAGAAAAGCAAATCGAGAGTCAAGAGGACAAAAAAACTAAACGAGCCTCGCAGCCAAAAAAGAAAAAAGAGAGCTCAAAAGCAAAACCAAAGGAAAGCTCCCAAAAGATGCAAGAAGAAGTTCCCAAGAAAGAAGCAAATCCGGCCGCTCCTTCAAGCCCTCTCTTGGACAAGAAAGAATTCGCAAAGGTTAAAGAAGATCTCCTGAAGCCATTAAAGGATCGTCCGATGCCAGAGAAACCCAAAACAACTAAAAAACAATCCCAAAAGGAGGCATCGAAGAAAGAATCAGACTCTTCGATAGCTGAGGAGAAAAAAGCCAAGAAAGAAGAGAAAGAAAAGCCTAAACCTGTAAAGGCACTCAAAACACTCCAAGAGATTCTCAAGGACAATCTAATATTGTCTCTCGATGATGCTGAGGCCCTTAATGCAGCAAGACGTTTTGTGAAACATTTCCCAATTCTTCAAAAATCGAACGAAAAGCTTGAAAAATTCGCGACTCAATTGAAGAAAATACTGACTTATCCAAACATTTGCAGTTTCCTTTCTGAAAAAGACCTTTGCCCGAAAGAGATTTTTAAACTTCTTACTAAATCTTCATCAGAACTCGCTCAATTTGAAGATAAACTAGAAAAGGCCTGTCAACCGAAGGCTAGAAAGCCGTTAAAGATAAAGCCATTGGTTGACGAGGAAGACTTGGGCGAAAAAGCCATAAAAAAGAAACCGAAAACAGATCAGCACGCACAAGCAACTAATGTAATTGAAGCGATGATTACCGAATTAGCCAAGAAACTTGAGCCGAAAAAGGAATCTTCAATTGAAAAGATATTTAAAGCACCTGAGCCAAAGCCTGTTGAAGTTGTTAACAAAGTAGCAAATCATATTCCTGAAGTTGAAGTTGAAGTTGCACATACTGAAGACTATACCAGCGAGGTTATCTCAAAAAGCGTCTTGAAATCTCATGAAAAAGAGGAGCCACTATCTCAGAAGCAAAAATCAAAACATGTAACTTTCCAAATGGAAGAAGAGGTGGAGGAAGAAGAAGAATTTGAACCGAAGATTTTGAAAAAAACTTCAGAATCAAAGAAAAAGAATGGGTTCCAATTCGAATCTGAGAGACCAAAATCTTATAAGAAGGAAGAAGGGTTCAGAAGGATGGAATTTGAAACTCCAAGAGAAAGAGCTAAACATTCCTTCTTTGGAGAACCACAACATTCTCGTTCATCCGTTCAAAAAGAACGAACCAAGCCAGCTTTAAAAATTCCGCTAGGGTCTGTCCTAAAAGTAACATTTTCTTTTTCAATTCGTTGTTAACCTACTATTTAGATCTTTGATGGGACGATCAAAGGGATTGAAGAAGTGCCTGCAGAAAACATTGGACTTTATACATGTGATTCGGCAGAAAAAGTCACCCAATTCCCAAAGATCCTGACCGACAATGATAATTCACTGAGAATTCAAGGTCGAATGGATTTCGCTAGAATTGAGCCTTATGTCAACAGAGTATCTCCCTACATCACTCCAATTTATTTAACGCACAATATAGTTTATGGCTACCTTTGATGACAAGAAGGAGTTCATTATGTCTGGGTGGGTTGAATCTTTCGACGAAGATTGTCAGACTAACTGCGAAAATATGGCTTTACGTTTCTTGCTAAAGCAGAAAGTCGGAATGCTTAAATTTTATGAATGTGCCAAAATTTTCTTCCTTCATGAGAGACAATTTAGACCAGAATGGCTCCGTTGGCTGAAGTTCCAAAAGAAAGACTTGAAGGCAGACTCCCACTCCACTCTCCGCTTCTTATTCATATACCGACCTGCGAAATTCCCTTTTGATGTTTCGGCATTGAAAAAAATAGAACCTGAAGTTGTGGTTCCTTACGAAGACAAACTCAACAAAATCCGAGATGATGATGAGGAAATTATGGATTTCGGTGCTCATCGAATTGGAAAATCCTCGAAAAATTTGAGTGACGATGAGTTAGAATTTTCTTTATCAGAGGGCATCAAGCAACTAGAGCAAAATCTATCACTTAAAGAGAGAAAGAAACTCTCTACTGAACGTCATCAAGCTGTGAATAGTGGCAAAACATCAATAGAGAAGAAAATCACTGCACCCAAAGCCCAAAGCAATTCCTTTGCGTATTCGAAATCAGATCTTGAGGTTGTTGAAGAACTTTTCGCTCCTTTGCAACGTGTCACCAATAAAACAAATAAAGTGATTGCTTCTTCTGTAGATCAAGCAAATGACTATGACGATCTATTCGGACCAACATCTCCTGTCAAACCTTTCAAAAAGCAGGATTCAATGGCTATTGAAGATCTTTGGAATGAAATAAGCAATAGTCCAAAGCCGAACGATGATAGCTGGTTCGAAGAAAATAAAGGTCATTCTGTTTATAAAGATGAAGCTATTAAAGGATCTACAGCTCCTGTCATCAAACCAAAAGTGGTTGCGAAAGAAGCATCAGATGACGAACTCTTCAACCAAGATATCGATGATTTATTTAATGATGAGCAAGAACCGAAGCTGTCGAATACAAAATTTGATATTGAAAATCAAGAGCCAAATCTACTGAAGAGCCAGAAACCAAGCAATACGAAGAGACTCGCTCCATCAGAACTCTTTTCTTTCCTCGACAAGATCGAAAATCAGCAATCCAATTCTAAACAATCCAAGCAAAAAATCAATCCATTCTCTGAAAGAACAAATATTTCATCACTGCCATCTGCACCATACATGAATTCTGTCGGTGGCAGCTTCAATAAGACTTCGAGACAGAAATACTCTGATATGGAACTTGAAAATGAACGTGATTGGCAAGAGGATGATTGTGAAAATCTATTCAATACCTCAAAAATTTCGAATAAGAGAACAAGTCTCGATAAGTCCTATGCAAACGGATTTGGCATTTCAGAATCAAATCGCAAATCAACTTCTTTGGCAGATTCAAACAGCAAAAACTCGCTGTTAGGAAGCCTCAATTCAAAAATGGATATGAAATTTAAATCGTCTCTGAGATTTTAGAGTGAGAGTTTTCCATATTTTGAAACAAACGTATTGCATCTTTGACCGTGTAACTAAGCCAGTTTTTAATGTATCAATTTTACCAAAAAAAATATATATAGATGTTTATGAAATAATATTTATTTGAAATGAGAAGTTTCTGCTCTTTAATGTCGAAAATTGCCTTTTCAATGCCAGCGCAAATGAAGAGAGAGAGACTAAAAAAGTTGTTTACAAAGTTGAAATTTCATAAGTCGCCAGCTCAATAGTTGCTTCATCTAAACATCCTGTTTGCATCAAGGCTCCCGAGCCAACAAATTCACTGAGAGAGGAAATAAAATTTTAACGTAACTGTCATTTATATGCACCTAGATGTATATATAATGGAAAGATGGTAAATTCACAAGGTAGCAAGAACACACCTTCTCTAGCGAATTTGCTCAATAGTTTAGTGTTAAAAAGCGATGTTGGCTGTTTTCATGATCTAATTTCTTAATGCTAATCATATTGGCATAAATCTGTCGTGAGTCCTTCCCTTCATACAAGGTAGACAGTTTCAACTCAATTCCTGAATATCTATCAATACATTAATGAAGTACAGACTTATTATTCACTCCACAGATACCGCTCTCACAAATGTCTCGTAGAAAGAAAGAGTCACGAGCAGGCTGAGTCTATTTTTACAAGGAATTTAGCTTAATGCAAAGAGATCAGTTCAATTTCTCTACTCCATCAATACATTATTCATCGAGTGTTTTTTCCAATGTGATAGTATTGCAAATTTGTCTCTTCTAACTTCCGCTGTATCTAAATTTTATTTGGTTTTAACGAGCAAATTATTTAACAATCTTTACATACAAAAACTAAAATCTCTCTGCCAATGAGAAACAATCAACATTTTTATCAGCATCAGAGCCCTTCAACCCAATACTATGATTCGCCACAAAGTTCTCAACGGGAACAAGATATTGCCTCTTTGATCGAGAAAAAACTTGGCTCTATTGAGTCATATTTCCAAAATGTAATCTCAATTATGATTGTCCATTCTAACACGCTTATTACATAGTTTGAAGAACGTATTAGCAAACTCGAATCAACCACGAGAGAATCTCATAGCAATCCGTTCACTGGAAAGGGTGATCAAGGCTATCAACATGCATTAAAACAATTCAAGGATGAATTTCACACTCAAAAGGTTAGCTAGTTGGCATTTACTCGACTAAAGAACTTTATAGAACGAGTATAACAAAAAGTTTTCTGCGCTCGAGCAGCACGTCTCAGAACTATCTCGGGCAGTCGAAAAGGCTCCAGGATTGGAAAAGGTGAGAGATCGACTCCTATTTTATCTCTAATATTTGGTAAAATAGGTTGAAAAAGCTGTGAAAGAGCAGCATCTGGCCATCGAGAACTTACAAGACAAAATTGTAAAAATTCAAGAAAAACTCAGAGATCAGACTCCACGTAAATTTAGTCCTCATTTAAAGCATCAATTAATTAAATCTTTTTTGCTTCTTAGAGCAGAAAATTAACTCTGAAGTACTTGAATATGTGAAACAAAATATTGGTCACGAGCTACGAAGTCTAAGCAGTGTAAGATAAACTACCATTAAAACAGCTTTTCATATAAAAACCAGATGATCCAAGGCGTCCAAGAAAGTCAAACTCTTCTTGAAACAGAATTAAACTCGCTGAAAAGAACACTTCAACCTGGTCACCTTGACGGAGACAAATTTTGCGGGAAAGTTCAGTATATTGCGAAATCTCCTCTCAAAAAGAAATTCGAGCGTGAACCTACAGAAACAAGTGAAGAAGAAACAAGATCAGGAAGCAAGTACCAAGCTAGTCAGTATCCACAATCAAGCCCCTATTCACCAGAACGAAGAAGATCTCACATTAGCAGCTATGAAGATTTAAGCCTAGGAGGAAAAGCTGATGGTTATAGAGATTCTTCTCAGAAGAAAGAATTAACTCCTAAATCTCCACATGAAAATAGCCCGTACGGACCTTTCGCTCGCAAAAAATATGAAGTTCCGGGTAAAGAAGACGGTTATCCATCAAGAAAAGACTTGAAAACCGAATCATCATGTGAACTGTCTTCTTCAAAATTAAACCAAACCCGATCCAAAGTGTATGATGACGGTTTCAACAAGGATAGAACGCTCTCAGTCCATGAAGACTTTTACAAGAAAAATTATGCTGACCAGAGAACCCTCACAGACCCGTCAAGAGATGCTTCAGGGTTTAAAAAAGGTGACCGAAAAGAATCCAGCATTAGTGCTGCATGGCTCGATGATGAGCGCAGAGAACAGTTTGAGCTTAAAGACGCTGCTATTCAGAAAAATAAAGAAAAAATAAAAGAAGACATTGAGAAGTACCTGAAATTAGAGCTGATTTTCCCTTATTTCATATTATTCGAATAGTTTAAAGAAGTTGGTCAAACGAGAAAAAGAAAAAAGGTCCACCACGGTTGAAAAATTGCATGGTGGAGATCGATTTTCAGGAAGTAGTGAAGAAAAACCTCTAATCAGGCTCCAAAGTGCAATGCCTGGTGGAGAAGACCCTGTTCACAATGGTCATACGACTCCAAGCCGCCACGATCTCAGATTCCGTGAGGAGCTTCCACGATCATCAAGTGCAATTTCGGATCATGAAAACAACGAGTATGCTACATTCAGACATGACGACGTAGCAAAAGAGAGAGAAGACAGAAACCTGCGTGTCTCATCAATCCTCGAAGAAAAATCCCGAACTAGATCAACAAGTCTCTATGACGCAAAGCAGCAAGTCGGAGAATTGGATCAGGAAAGAAAAGAGAACCGGCTGACTAATGATAAAAAGAAGCAGATTGATCAAGGTATGTGCCTGTCAGTGGCTGAAAAAATTTCTTAACGGAATTTGCTTTAGAAATAGAAAGAAGGATCAAAGAAGAAACAGAAAAGAGAAAAAGAGAGAGCATAGCAAGAGGATCTGGATCACCATACATAAATCAGTAACCTTTAAATCCAAACTGAGATTGAATATCTTTTTAGTCCGCCATTAGAAAAATCGCAAAATATTGAAAATAAAGGTTTTAGAGATTATGCTGACTCGAGGAATGCGGAAGACCGAAGATTGTATTCCTTCATGAACTAAGCAAACTTGGCTTTATAAATAAGCCACTAGCTTTTTTGAGTTTTGAATCATTGCTATTTGTTTAATTTTTAGTAATTCTTTTAGTTTTGATGGTACACATTTGATTAACGAGTGTTTTTGCGTCTAGATTTTGATTTCTAAGTTTCAACTATTGAAATATCTTGGCTGCTACACTATTGGTTGGTTTGTTGAATTTCAGTAGGACAAAAATTTCAAAATCTAATTAATGACTTCAGATGAACCTTGATTCATTGATTAGAACCCAACTGTGACCATTTGAATTATAACGAAGAGCTTGACTTTCTCTACATCCAGGAAGAACTGATTAGTGAAGAGCATTCAAACTCGCTATTCATATCTTGATGCGAAACTCGTACGTGAACCTAGCCTACATAAGTGGAGTTTCATTACCTAATATCAGCATTGTCCTGGTGGCGCAATGGTAGCGCATCAGACTTCTAATCTGAGGGTTGTGGGTTCGAGTCCCACCTAGGATGCTATTTTTTACTTTATTGAATTAATTCGTTTTTTTTTTTATATTTAATGAAATTCTCGAATAGAAAAGTTCTTTAATTCGCAATACTGAAGAGGTTTCAAAGAAAAGTAAATTCGAGAAACTCATTTATGAGTAGATTTTCAAAAACTTTTAATACATTTAAGGACGAATTCTGGAACAAAACTACTGTTTTTATTCAAGATCACATTGGGTCGGGTACATCTTAATGAAGTGTATATACAAGAAACTAGATGGGAAAAAATGTTTCATAATGTGTTAATTCTCTTCTCTT
>ENA-UOUE01000937-UOUE01000937.1-compost-metagenome-genome-assembly--contig:-NODE-937-length-21070-cov-6.722717_pt1 | contig 21070 bp, 10 predicted proteins | sample MGYA00238146_ERZ747223 | MGnify/ENA primary metagenome ERZ747223 (study PRJEB28781, sample SAMN06268865) | compost metagenome | isolation source: single cell | place: USA: California, Emeryville, Joint...
TATTACAGGTTAAAGCATCTGAGACTCTATTTCAGTTTCTTGGAGGTGAGTTTAAGGCGCATCTATCGCAACTAACTCAAGAGGAGAGACTAGAAAAAGAGGAGAAGGCGGAAGGTAAGAATGGAGATTCCAGTAAAGTAAGCATGGAAAATTATTGGATTAGAGAAAAAGAGAAGCACAAAACTTGGATAGTTGGATACTTATTTACGAGTGACCTAAAAAAAAATTGACTGAAGTGAATATTTTAATTCATTCTTACTTAACTTGCTAAAGCTATATCGCCCAACTGAAATGGAATTATTGGTTTTCAGGACCCAAAATGAAACCAAACAAGTTATTTCACATTGCAATTGATCGTTGAATAAAACAAAAGAGCTACTCTTTGAAAATATAAATCGTTCATGGAAGTTGAATCGAAGTTGAGAATCTAGAAATGTTTGAAGTAGTTATCATTTGTGTAGCCAAGATCTCCACCAACCTTGCTACGAGACATTAAAAAAAATATATGTTGTGAGAATGAACATTATCTTAATTTCAACATAAAGGTATTTCAGGTAACAAGTTTTGATTGTTTTTATTAGAGAGGAGGCATAAGGTTAGCCATTAATTATTTCTCAGCGATCTGCTTAGTTTTCTTACATCATAAGTATTTAAATTGCTAATTGTAAAAACAGGAAATTGAAAACGGTAATCTAAGTCGTATAATCTAAGCTGAGAGTATTTTCGAGCAATTAACAAACGAAAATAAATTAAAAAAAAAAACCCTCAAGAAATGGGAAATAGTGTAATTTTTCCTGCTCCTAAGGACAAAACGTTGCCATTTTGGATGGAAGCTCGGCTCAAATATTTCACAAAGCCTAGACGAGAAGCGGAAGGAGGATATACTTTAATGCCATTCTTTTGTTGCGGTGAGAGGAAAATTTCTCGCAAAATCCCCTATTTGCACTTCAAAGAAGACACAGACATCAAACGGTCACAGTATTTGTTGATATATTTTCACGGAAACTCCGAACTACTTTCTCATTCATACAGAACTCTTGAAAAGTATCATGGAATTTTTCAAGTATTCCCTTTTAATTCTTTCTCGTTCTTAAAAACCTTAGATAGATGTTATTTCTGCTGAATATCCCGGCTATGGACTATATGATAATGAGATCCCCTCTGAAAAAACTATTTTAGAAGACGCAACTCTCATTATCCAGCATTCAATCCAAAATTTGAAATACAAAGAAGAAAATATTATTCTAGTTGGTCGGTCCCTGGGAACTGGTGTCGCTGTCTATATGGCAAATATTTTCCCTAAACTGAGAGGAATTGTTCTTGTTTCCCCCTACCTCTCTATAAGAGACGTAGCTGAGAAAATGGTTGGCAAGATGCTTGCTAAGGCAGTCCCGGATATTTTTAAAACTCAGGACTACATTCATATTATCAAAACACCGGTCCTGTTTATCCACGGTGTAAAAGATAAATTGATTCCGTGCACAGCCTCAAAGAGATTATATGAAAAATGCAATGCTCCGAAGATGATCAATCTGAGCCTTCAAATGGATCATAACAGAATCGACCTCAAGAACGATCTTTTCCTCCCAATTCTGAAGTTCTTTGTTGAGAAACTTGATATGGCTGAGTTTAGGCTCATGTATGCTTGTGAAGACATTGCTAAACTTTCCATACTCGGAAGCATGGATGATAATCTGTTTCTTCGAGATCACTTGCGAGAGCCAAATGACTTCGAGTCTGAGGGGATATCACTCACTTCAATTCAATATTCAAAGCCTTTACAGATTGACTATGAAGAAGTCGAAGAAGATTAGGATTTTGAATAAGATGCGTGCTGAATGATTTAGAAGCTTCATAAAGCACCATTTGCTTGAAAGTCATTTCTAACTCTATTAAACTTGACTCATTTTTCTGGGATAACCAGAGGTCTTTTGATTAAAACAGTCGGAGTGGACGTGATGTTTATTTTTTCTCTACAAAAACAAGTTCATAAATTTTACGTGTGACTCTTTTTAATTCAATTTTCATCACATACCTTTATTCGGGTTCTCTTGTTTGGAAATGATGGAGTTTTGGATCGAAATCAAAATATGATCACGAATTTTTGTTTTTCATAATAGAATTAACCGAAAACTGATATGTCTAAAAGTCCTTAAGAAATTCCAGCTCGCGCTTTGATGAATCTGAACAAGCGGAACTCCAAACAATTAAGTTTCACAGCAGTAATCTAGAAAAAGCAATGACTGGAGGAGTTTTCAAGAGGCACAGGAATGTTAAGGCAAAAAATGCGGCTGCAATTAATAAAGAAAGGGAAAATTTACAGAAATAGAATACCAAAAGGCACACGCGATCTAAAACATGCTAATTTTACTTTCACAACATATTGTTTTAGCTATCTTTTTGGGTAATAAGCTATCTTAAAAAATAAAAATCTAGAGATTCAACTTCTACTTTTTGGTTCAGAGACAGGTCAGACAGGAGTCTTCTTACTCTCCTTTTCCTTTTGTGGACAAATTGAAAGATTGATCAGTAGTCTTGTGAAGTGGAAAAGAAAAGTGTTTTTTCTCTTGTTGAGTATTCGTAGCATCAGGATGAACTCCCACTTGGCGCGCTTTGCTACTCAACACCAAGGAAGGATTCGTCTGCACAAATGTCTTTGTGTAATCCGAAGCTAAGGTGGCGTCATTTTCGTTATTATTTGATTTTGCTGACTGCACTCTGCAATGTCCGCCAGAAAAAGGGCTAAAACTAGTGATCGTTTGAGTGATCATCCCTTTAGAGTTTGGTGGTGAAATCTGAAGCTTAACATCTTTCCACCTTTGGGTATGAAGAATTGGTGATAAGTCTGGTATGACTCTGTCAATTGTGATAACATCTTCAGCGAGTTCATCGGGACGCATAAGGAAAAATTCATGGTCAAGAGCTTCCTTTGCAGAGCACCTTTTTAAGGGGTCTTTTTCGAGTAGCCTTTGCAGCAAATTTTTTGCGCAGGGAGAGATAAAGCTGAGAGCAATTGAGTTGTAATTGACGTTACCCTCACCATTCGCTTTTGCAACTTCTTTGAGGTTCAGTCCATAAAAAGGAGAGTTTCCAGTCAGTAACTTATGGAAAATGCAACCAACGGAGAAGACGTCAATTTTTTCAGGTAGATTGTTGAAAGTTTTATTCAAGAGCTCAGGAGCAATATAGCCTGGAGTGCCACAAGACTTCGATATCGTTTCTGAGTTAAAGGTGCTTGCCAATCCAAAGTCTATCAAAACCAAAGAGGAAATATCGCTAGGATCCTCCAGCAATATATTTTCTAGTTTGAGATCCTTGTGAGCAATGCCTTTACACTGAAGATACAAAACGATTTGAAGCAGGGATTTGAGGATGATGGCACACTCTGCTTCAGAATATAAACCTCGCGAATTCAATTTCTTCAGGAGTTCTCCGCCTTTCACAAAGTCCATAACCAAGCATATTTCATTTTCAAGATCATGAATTTCGTACAACTTAATCACGTTAGGATGATCCAATGAACGGAGAATATTGATTTCGTTCAGCAGTGCTTGCTTGGAGTTCGGCTTCAGGCTCTTCTTGTCAATTACTTTAGCTGCATATAGAATATTCGATGAGTCCAGCGATTTTTCGACATCTTTCTTCGGGGAGGAAATACTGCTTGTTGAAGCTCCTGCTTCCTGAACGAGATGGACCTTGCCGTTGCTGCCTTGGCCTATAATTTCATGAGACGAGTATCTTAGTTTGAAGTCAGTGAGCAAGACTCTTGGTCTCAGGTATTTCTGCCAAATGTAAAAAAGTTCTCTATCGTCAGTATGCAGGTTAATCACTGCTTGATCCCTCTTGAATGTCATTGTAAAAGGTTTGCTGGAGTCATAGGCAGTCCTAAATCCACATCGAAAAGCGTTCAAGTCGATGTACCCCTTTATTATGTTTGGTTTCTTTTGAGTAGTGTAGAGAAGCAAATTCTGACATAAATAGTACTTACGAGAGACCCACAGATGAAAAGTTTTCCCTTTCTTCCACAATACCGAGCTAAATTCCGGTTTTTGAAAATCTCCAAGCTGTATGAGTTTCTTTGGTTTAACCCAGGTACCGCAGCGAGAGCTTTTCTTTGGAGGACCATCTGAAAAATCAAACTGTGGCGGTCCAGGCTTTGGGCATGCTGTCGCAATCATCTTAATCCGATTTCTCAGTACTTTGAATTAAAGGATACCGAGCAAATAAAATTAAAAGGTTCAATTATTACCAATAACAGAAATATCTGACTATTTATAGACGAGTTTGAACGATGAGTATTCTGTTAAAAAAAAAAAAGGGTCAACTTTCGATAGAGTGAACATTATTGGGCAATTCTATTCAGACACTATCCGAGAATAAGCTTTAGGCTATGAGCTTCAACAAAAAGATGCACTAATTTCATCAGATAGCCTTACTCATTTTCAGAGTAGAAGACCACAGAGAAAGAGAGAGAGAATTAATTCGTTAAGCGGACGTTATTTATGCGTAGTCTTCCATAAGTATGAGCGGAATAAAAGCATCCTTTCTCGTATTTTTTGCGCATCCCAACAAAACGCTTTCATTCTCATTAATTAAACAGCTGATATGAGCAGACGATACTAAGGGTTTTTGAAGCTCAGTTCACAGGAGAATATTATTTAATCTGAATTACAGCTCTATTCGATGCGGAAATAGAAAGTGTACTAAAAAATAAATTGAAAGCAAGAATTGCTTGAGGTCGATGAAGAGGGACTCAGGAGGCAGCTTTATCAAAGTTAGATCATGAAAAAGTATCCGTAAAAACTATTTTAAGATTAAAAAAAAAAAAAGTTCCTCTTTTAAGTTGTCTATTTCAATATATTCAAATTAATCGCAAAACGTTTTGGTAGGTTTTTTTTTTTTAATAATCAGGTATTCCAGAAACTATTTTATTGTGAATTAAATTAGGAACCTGGTTGAACTCTTAGTAGCAAGCATATGAAATTTGTGATCCAAATGAAATTTCTATCTCTTTTCGATGTTGGCCATTTGTGGTGTTAGAATACTGTCATTTCTTATTGAGGTTACTCTTGCGACATTAATAAGAAAGGGCATTATAGTTCTTTTGGCGATAAAGGAATCGGACTTTGTTGCACAACCTGAATAGTGTTCGTGAGTGATTAATAACGCCTTAAGAAAGCGTAGAGTAATGTCGTACTTTTGAGAGCAGGCATATTTAATCCAGAAATGAACATCCCTCAATAAAAGGTCTGAAATAACAGCAACAAATGACACCTTATAAGCAACCGGAACACAGGACAATCCCTGAATCTGTTGGTTTTAATGGGTGTCGATCCAAGAGAAATGGCTTAGCTCTAAATTGAAACCCAAAAAACTCAGCAAAGCCTCGAAGAACTCTCTGAGAAAATATTTGTTTCGATAATATTAAGAGAGTCATATGGCTGTAGCCCTTGGAAATAAAGTTAAATATGCAAGATAGTCACAGCACAAAATGCGAAAGTTCGTGGGATCGCTGCCTCTAATTTTCTTGCCTTATCCTGGAATGTGTCTGGATTAATCTATTCATGGGGTTCATCTGAGTTTGGAAGGCTCGGTCATGAGCTTGATCACCTCATCAGCGACGAGCCTCTCTCAAAGCAAGTGAATCCATATCAAATTATCTGTATCCACTCTAAAGTTTGTTTAAGAACCCAAAGAAATTTTTTTTGAAATATTAGCAGAAGACAGGTCCTGAATTTGAATTTGTGTGGTGAATGCTGTGAGCGGTAATGCAATCGACATGTTCTCCTATTTTAGTTATAATGAAACGAGGTTAGTTAGATATGTCATCAAAATACAATTTTGAAAAACGAGTTTAATAGAAAAATTATTGAGATTGAATACTGATCCTCTCACATGGTTTCCAAGGTCACAATTGCACCTGGAGCGGTGGAAATAATTAAAGGTCAGAAGTTACGTTTCTTTGCAACTAACAAAGCCTGTTCTCTTCAATTAAGATAAGTTGTATTGGATGTCAGACAGAGCTCCTCCAAAGAATTTACCGAATTCATTTTTCTTTTGCATTGATAACGTAAAGAAAGCAATGAATAACCGATAATTATTTACAATTTCCTTTGGTCATTTCAATAGGATCTCCTGTACGAACCTTTCTTCGCAGATTTTGGTCCTTTGGACATTGGAAAGACAGTTCGTTTTGTTACGGAGGTGGAAAAGCTCTTGCAAGATCCAACGTACTTGAAATTTAAGATATATCACTATTGTTCTCTTGATAATGGCAAGAGAGCCAATGCAGCAATGCTAATGGGAGCGTTTCAAGTTGAATGTTTGATCTAGAGATAGTGCTTACTTGGAGATTTAGATCATCATTCTTGGACGAAGCGCAGAAGAAGCTTTTTTGCCTTTCAGCACAGTCAAGCCAGGATTTATTGATTATAGAGATGCTTCTTACGGCAGCTGCACTTATAAACTCTCAGTAGTATTCACTGCTGAAGCTCAACTAAATTTTTTCTCTGTAGATACTTGACTGTCTAAGAGGATTAGAGTACGCTATCAAACTGAAATGGTTCGATGTGAGAGAATTTAACTTGAGAGACTACGAATTCTATGAACGAGTGGAGAATGGGGATATAACTTGGGTAATTCCTGGAAAATTCGTTGCGTTTTCAGGGCCATCGGATACTCAAAGAGATGCTGAGGGGGTAACTCTCGCAGAAATAATACACTAGCAACCACCTAAACATAAATAGTGGAGAACTTTTACACCAGAAGACTACGCCCCAATTTTCAAAAAAATTGGAGTCACTCACGTTATCCGGCTAAATAAAAAGCAGTATGATAGAGAAAGATTCACAAAGAATGGCATCAAGCACACAGAATTGTATTTTATTGATGGCTCAACACCAAGTGATGTATTACTCTATCTTTCGTAGTTTTCTAAAAATCGATCTCAAAGGAAATCATTGATGAATTCTTCAGAGTCACTGAGAGCGAAAAAGGAGCTATTGCCGTGCATTGCAAAGTAATTGAAACAAATGATTTCAACAGTTCCAGAGCATTCTACTAGACTGGATTGGGACGAACTGGCACTCTAATATGTTGCTATGCAATGAAACATTACAGATTCCCAGCAGCAGCTTTTATAGGGTGGATAAGACTAGTGAGACCAGGAAGCATTTTGGGACCTCAACAGCAATTTGTCAATGTAGCCTCTTCGATGACTAAAAACTCTTGACATAAGTTTGTTGAAACACAAACCACTAGGACAAAGAGGCTAAATTTCATAGATTGTCCAAGCAATCTCCGATTTATAAATCAATACAGCACTTGGTAGCTGATGTTGGCTATCAATTCCAGGATCCAGGAGTAAGACTAGGAGAATATCTCTCTTTTTTTAAGTCTTTCATATCAAAACTCTTTTTAGGCAGTCACGGTCTCTCGAAAAGTAAATGAGATGTCTCCTGATGACAAAATGAGGGCGCAATATGGTGATTATCAGCAAGCAGAGAGACTTCTCGAGGCGAAAAGGTATCACAATTGAGAGATATAGATCTTACCCGAAATCTATTTCTATTCAGGTGGTATAAGAATACTAATCCTATTGGTGATGCGAACGCAGATTGCCCTCAAGTTACTAACTCTAAGGTAAATCAATAGTACCTTTTTCCTATACAAAATTAACTAAAAAATTGCTTAGGCCACAGGATATCAAAAGACAGAAAGTTTAACGGATTCAAACAAAGAAAGTCCTTCCAAAATAAGTAATGATTCACACCTCGTTAATAAACAAGTTGATAATTTTCATCCCTTGAAATATTAGCTGAAAAGATGATTTATAATCCAGCCAGTAAATAGCACTCTTAAAAGCATGCAACTGCATCGAAATGACACTTCGGCTGATCAATACTAGCGGCCTGTAAGGAAAAAATAACTCTTCGAATTTAACATTCCAAACACGAATATTACTACTATCTTAGAATGATTTGCAAAACCTCTTTAGATTTATAATTTTATCATATTTGTGATTGCATAAAATGTGTGAAAAGTTCAGCGCGACTTAACAAACTTTTGTCTTTTCAACCCAGAACCGAAAGAAATAATACAATAGTAGCTTCCGCTCGAAGTCTTAAGTCGCTTCTAATGAAAACACAATTTACAATATGATACCACCAATGTGTGTAGGCAAAGGCAAGAATAGCAGCCGAGTTTTTCATAAATCTAAAGGACGTATCTGAGAAACATATGACTTATGAAATGGGAAGTCGAGTGTATATCACAGAAGAAATAAGCAGATTTGGTAAAACATAATATTGAGCATAACCGAAATTTTTGAATTCGCACTGAAATTTTTTGATTGATTCAAAACGATAATTGTTAAATTAATTGGAATAAATACAAAAACAAAATTTGTTCTCGCAATGAACGGCTTTCAATTACAGAGACACTCGAGTACTTTGGTATATCTGACTCGTGGTAAAACCATCAAATATAAACAGAAAATTTATCATTTTTTTTTATGTTAAAGATTGTAAAGGTATCATTTGCTTTTTTTTCGTTCAAACAATATAGGTATAACAAAATGGTAAATAGGAGTTAAAGTTTGTACAGGTATACATGAATTAGATCACACTTAGAAAATACAGGATTAAATAATTAAATCTCGCTCTAATACCAACTGCTGCTAATCAGTTATTAAATAGTTGTTAGTTTTCTTTTGCTTCAAGCAATGAAGTCAGACCATGAAATTCTTTGCATCAGAAAAATTTACACGTAAGCAGAGCTTTAGTTGTTTTGCTCAGAACCGATTCACTAAAATCTGAACTAGTATCAAGTATATTTACAAATAGTTGAGTACACTATTAATTGCATTCAAGTTCTTATTTAATTTAACTGGTGCATATTTACATCCCGATGCACAGACAACCAGTAAACTTTTGTATCGAAATACTCTGCGCAACCGCCTTACCGGAATAATTTTGATGAGGTAGACTTTTGATGACGAACATTCTGCTTCACCTAACAACAACAAACTGTCTTTCTACTTCTCGCTTTCCTTATGGAGAAAATATTTATTAACTAAACCTGTCAACTAACTAAATCTATGACGTTTGGAAACTACACTATATAATCTTCGAATATGATTGTCAATATCCTTATTTATTGTAAGATTAAGATCGAATCTCTGCGGATAGTTTTTCATTTGCAATCTCCTTGATGATATCTATGTAGCCTGCTCTTCTTATTAGGAAATACGAGATTAACATAGCTAGGTTTGCTTTCTAAAACGAATTCTATGAAACTAATTTTTTCCCTCAATAATTGAATCGAACATAATATCGTTGTTCCTATCTATTTGCACATACCTAATACGTATTTTAATAAAAAATATTAAAATTTCAGAGAAGAGAGCAAAAAAAGGATTGCGTCCAGCTTGAAGAAGATGATCAAATCTGCACTCGAGTAAATGCATGTTCACTAACATAAACTCTAATTTTTCCGAATTCAGTTCAAAAGCTCACAATTATGACCAGAGACAATTATTGATCCTCCACTTATTCTTACTAGTCATTTTTCCAGTGTCAGCTTATTTCACCTTCGTCGGTAAGCAATTTGGGTAGCTCTGTGTTGGGCCTAATGAATTTTCCCTTTAGATTTTCTCGTCAAGTGGGAAGTGGCGACTGAAGCTAATAAAGTCCAATACTCTCTCATTGGGTCTGGGATAGCAATTATTATAACTATTCTGCACTATTTTTATGAAAGTCGCATGATCACCAAGGACTACGTCGAGCAAGCGGAGCAAGCAGCAGCGAAGCAACAATAAAATTAACAAGATGCCTCGTTTACGAAAATATCATTAAAGAAAAAGTCCTTTAGTTATATAGTAGCTCTATGAGGTTAAGGATTGAAGCTTGAAGTCTAAGTGGATGCATTTTGTTGATTTTTAAGATAACAAGAGAGAGAAATTTCTTTATAGTCATTGATCCATTTGACAGCTCAATAATTTGTCTTCCCTTAGAAAAGAGATAGGATTAAGTAGATAAATTGTTTAGTATCAGATGTGAAATGGGAAGCAAGCCGCAGAGGGTAAGGTGATTCCTGAGTATGAATGAACTTTTTTATGATCTCCGAACGCAACGTGGCTCACTGCAAAGAAGTGCATTTTATTTCTCAAGTACATGGAAAATAACTCACGATTCATTGAAAATCGAGGTAATTTATTAATTTTAGGGGTATTTTGGATTTTATAACCTTTCAATTTATATAGTTTGCGTATTTTTTGGGATCGGCTTCTATGGTTGACGGGAGGCAAAAATACTCTTGTCAGTAGGTAAGCTTCTGGTGTTTGACTGATACCGACAAAAAAAATGATATGCGTATATTGTCAATAATGAGGAATTCCGGTTATTTAATGTCTTGTCGAAAATTTAAGTTTTAACTAAACGCAGAAATCAATGATAATTTTTTCAACTTGAAATACATGCAAACCTAACGAATTTCTAAGGGATTTTAACTCTCTGAACTTTTGTGACATAGGAAGAGAAGTCTTCGCATTTTTTCTGGTTTGAGTCATTGTATTCAAAAAAAAACAGCAAGTAGAATTTTCGCTCCAAACTCCCAATTAAGTTTGGGCTTTATTTTAATTGCTTAAACACATTTAATTGGAAATAATTATTGATCATTCTATCAGAATTATAACCACCAGGCCTACAAGCACACTTTTTTGTAAGATGGTAGAACCCAGAGATATTTTTCAGTCAGGTGACATAAATGAATTTTATAAAATGGGCAAAGAACTCGGAGCGTAAATGTCTACTCAAGAGAATTCTCTAATTTCTTGATCTTTTCACAGAGGTTCTTTCGGAGTTGTCAGGCACGCCATAAAGATAGGCACACTCGAACAATTCGCTGTAAAAATCATTGACAAGTATGCCAACAACTTTCACCAATCAAAATAAACTCAACTTCCAAGACAAAATATGGAATCCGAAGATTTAACTGGTTTACAAACGGAAATCGAGATTTTATCACAGGTAACTCGCTCCTGACGAGCTCGTGCTCATCGTGCGCATTTGATTAGATTGATCACCCAAATATTGTGAAGCTCTTTGAAATATACGAGGATAAAAAGAAGTTTTACATGGTATTTGAGCTTATGACTGGAGGAGAGGTACACTTATTCATATCCAAATCCTCCTCTCAAAGTCTTCCTTAGCTCTTTGAAAGGATCGTAGACAAGGATCATTATAGTGAAAAAGAGGCTGCTGAAGCTCTTACTCCTATAGTAGACGCCCTTCGCTACTGTCACTCTATGGGAATTGCTCACAGAGATCTAAAAGTTCTCATACCCTTCTCAACCGCTTCGTGATAATTTTTTGCTGAGCAGCCCGAAAATTTATTATATGCAACGAAAGAGCCAAATTCTCTTATCAAGATTACAGATTTTGGACTTGCTAAGGTTATCAGCGAGAATGATATGATGCAGACACAGTGTGGAACCCCAACATATGTTGGTAGAATATTTTTTTGGAGAATTACCCGTCTAATCTTCTTTCCGTTTTAGCTCCTGAGGTCCTTGATAATGAAGGAAAAGGATACGATCTGAGCGTCGATTATTGGAGTCTTGGAGTTATCATGTACATCATGTAAGGCAATTTTACTACATTGTAAATATAACTTTGTATGCTTGGGAAAATTAGGCTTTGTGGCTACCCACCATTTTACAACGACGATGATGAGCAACTTTTTGAACTTATAAAGAAAGGAGAGTTTACCTTCCCATCTCCACATTGGGATGAGATTTCTGATTCAGGTTTAGATTCTAAAACAATGATGAAATGCTGATCTTTTTGGTTTTTTTTGTGCAAATTTCAGCCAAAGATTTGATTAGAGGTTTACTCGTGCTTGACCCTGCGAAGAGATTGAATGCAGACAAAATTTTGGAGCATCCCTGGATGAAAGGAAAGACAACTGGCAAGACAAATCTAAAGAATGTTACAGCGAGAATGAAAGAATACAACAAGAAGAAATTAAAAGTAAAATTTTATTAGTGGGTCTAGCCTTATATATATGCTCTCTCTCTAAACAGCGTTTCACGTCGGTAGCCCTCGCCGTTGTAAAGATGAACAGAACTATTGGTGGAATGATGAAAAAGGCTATGTAACTCTACGGAGTTGATGGGGAATATCTAACAAATTAAGGCATCATCTTCCTTGAACATGCCTCAAATATTTTGTATTTAGATAAGAAATCTGCTCCCGCATTTTGTTAAAATATCTCTTCATGTCATCATTAATTTGCAATTTGCGTATTTTTATCACGGTGTTTTTGTCGTCACTGCTCGAATCTTATCAAGTTTAATACAATTTTAGAAACTTCGCACATCATTAAATTATATGACTACACAAGGCAAAATTTTTTCTGATCATCTCCTCTTCCGCAGTAAACTCTATAAGTCTCCATCTTCATGACCAATAATTGCTGCTTTAAGCGAGGAATGATAAAGGAGACAATCTACTGAATTTGGCTTGATTGCTGCAGCTGAAATTTTTTGTTGGTTTTTTGTTGGAATTTTTAAAAACAATAATGTCCTTCGAAGAGTTACATGATAATAGAGGAGAACTTGGATCACAGTTGTCGTATTCCTTAGAAATACAATCCAAGTTTTGAAACTTCCATTCCAGCGATAACAATCTTTCCTGAGCCTGCTTCAAGTACTTGTTGCAGAGAGAAAAACTTTTCGATTTATCTTATGCTGTTCTTCAAGCAATACAATCTTTCTTTAGACACATTTTTCAAATAATCCAAATAAAAGAACAGTTCCCTTTCAATAATATTTCTTTTGTTTTTTATTTTTTTCGTGTTGATAGCTGCCTCTAGACACATGCTCGAGTTCTTTTATATACATTTTTTTTCAACTTCTATGAATTTGGATTACATCCTGTCCTTAGTCTTTGGCTTTGATAAATGCTAAGCAGACAGCTTATCGCACTTGTAAATAGTCAGATACACTGTATGAGTTTTACTTTTCATGAATCTTCACTGAGATTTAAGAGTCAAAAGACTTTCTATTGAATCTAACTCAACTGGGTTAGCATGACATGAAGACTACAACAATCAAATTTTGAATCAGAGTGTAAGATAATTGATTTAAATTTGATTTTTAAACAAAATTTGAATATTAACGAAAATATCGGAGCATAATGAGTCTGAACAGCTCTCCAGAACAACTTCTAACCAAAGCATCCTTCAGAAATAGCAAAAACCCTGACTCACAAACTGAGTTTTCGCCGTTTAAGCCCGATTATTCAGGAGATGAGATACAGCAATCAGATAACTTTGCTCAGCATGATTCTCTCGAATCCAGCATGAACTCCAGAAAGAATTTGCCTCATGATAAATCAATAAAGCTTGCCTTGAAATACCAAACTGCTCCATTTACCTCACATCCTGGCTTAAATTCCACTGACTCGGGGATTGTTCATCCGAGCCACTACCCAAAACAACTTCAAAAGTTAAACGATTTAAGAACGGAAGATCTTGATATAGTGCCAGAAAACAGTGTCGAACAGAGTCAACTCACTCAAAAGCAGCACTTAGATAGTGAAGGCAACCGCGCGTTAAGCACCGAACATTTTGCCTCGGAAAGAACCTTCCAAGTTCGCAGCTCTCTGGAAAGGCTGAATAAAGCGGAGACTGAAAGGAATTCAAGTAAGATTGTAGAAGGAGGCGGACAGCTTCGTGAAAATCCTGCAAGCAACAACCCCACTGGACGTGAAGCCTCTGCGAAAAATTTCATTTCACCGAGATTTCAAAGCGAGCTTCACAAAACCTCTGAAAAGCAGCAAGTCCTCGTCAATAATGAAAATGATAATAATAAAGATGATGACTCCGACGACTCATTAGATGATGAATTTAATTCTTCAGGAATTAATGAAATTTGTAATAAATTCAAAACTTACTTGCTGGGCGAAGTGGACCTCAAAACAGAAGGTGAGTACACATTTAACTTCAGAGATAAAGAGGCCAACAAAAAAGGCGACCAAACGCCTCCAACCCAAAACGAATTCGTAAATTCGGGCACTTCCTCATTCCAGAGACTCAACAATCCTATCCCGAATCAAGCTCAGGCATCTAACCAGAGATTTGGACAAATTTCTTATTCAGCCTACAAAAATGCCAAGGCGAGTCAGGAGCAATACAATGACGAAGAACTAAGACAAGATGTCCATGACTTGTCAAAACATTCTTTAAGTCATGCAAATTCAGTGAATAAAAGTAACCTTAGTAGTAATAGCAGAAATGAAGGCACAACGCCTTTTGAGAGACCAGTTGCAGAGAAGGGTTTATCGATTACGTATGATCAGAAATCAAATGATGTCACGATACTTCAAGAGCACTTATTGCGTTTTGAGGAGAAGCTTCAAGCCAAAGAAGAGCAGCTCGAACAGATGAAATCTTACTATAATGACCTCTGGATCTCTTACGACCATACTCAAAAAGACCTTCAAAAACTGAAGAATGAAAAGGATCTAAAAACTGAAGACTTGGAGAGCGAAGTCAGATCACTCAAGAAAACGATAAAGCAAATTGAGGAGAGCAACTTCCTGCTGAAAAAGGAAAATAAAGAATTGTTAGAAAGTCAACAGGAACAGAAAGAAAATCAATATCAACTTAGAACCCAGAATGAAGGTTTGAAAGAAGAATTGAAAGTTATTTCGCAGAGGTATGAGGCGAAAATTGATCAGCTTATGCGACAATTGAAAAAAATACAATCAGACACGCACATAGGAGGCCGAACAAAAAAAGAAGCGGTGATGAGGAGTCTGGAAGGAGATGATCTATTACACGCAAAAAAATCAAGAGGCTTTCAATCGCGTTCATCAGCTATGGATCCTTTCAGTTATGCATCTTTTGAAGAAGGATTAGAAAAGCCGAGTTTTAAGGACAGATCTGGGACAAGCTACTCAGAATTCGATCATTGTAATGAGGAACTCCTGTTCCCAAAGCAAGCTAAGAAAGGGAAGATTGAGGGAGAAAGCTTACAAGGAGCCAATGCAATAGATGCCTTGCAAGCCAAGCTGAAGGAATACAAGGCTAAAAATCTCAAACTCTCCGAAGAAAATCAAAATCTTCTTTTGGAGTTGAAGAGTCGACCCACTTTGAGGCAATACAAGGAGCTCGAAGCTCAGCTGAAGCATTTCGACATCAATATTGAAAATGATTGCAGAGATGCTCGAAAGTCATCAGATTCAGGTTTCTATAAACGGTTCGTGCATCAAATTCGCCATGAACTTGGTTTAGAGAGCACAACGGAAATTTTGCAAAAGATTCAGTCTCTCGTCGCACAGTGCAAAAATAGTGATAAGTTCAATAAAGCAATTATAGAAATGATAGTCCAATGTGCTCCTGTGGGTTATTTCAGTAGTAAGCCTTCGTTGAAACAAGCTTGGAAATATGTAAAACGAATTATGGAAGAATTCGTCATTCTGAAGAGATCAATGGATAGTTTAAAGGATAATACTGGACAGCCACAGAGAATTTTGAAAACAGCCATGGATTACTTAATGGTAGACGAAGATTCTAAATTACCTTTAAAACTCAAGGAGCTTGTCAATGAGAACAATCATATGGATATTATTATAAATAAGTTCAAATCGCTCACGGAAATAGATGGAACTTCTCTTGCAGAACTCAACAAAACTCTCGACTTTGAATTGCGACAAAAAACCATAGAGAACTCTAAAATCACCGGCGTATGGTAAAATTGCAGATATGTTGATATCTTGAGTTTGAAAAAGGCACAATCGAAGCTTGATGGGTTCTATTAAAAGACCATCAAAGTAGTTACATACATTTTTTTTTTGGCTTTTACATAGGGCAGGCTGTCTTTTTATCCTCCCCATTGTGTAATTCGGTTGTCTGTAACCTCTTGTTCTTCATCCCTAATCTATTGACATTCAGACTTATCGAAAATCCTCTATCGAATAGTTGCCATGTGGTTTCTTGCTAAGAACATTAATTTTTGGAATACTCTGACGACTAAGGGTGTTTTTGCTTTTAAGGGTCGCTCAATGAAAGCACGCGTGAAATGCTGAAAAAAAAGTTAATTTAATTTTGGAAAATTTATTTCAGATTATAAACAATTTCCACCACTTTGTAGTTTTTATTGGAAAATCGAACCCGAAATAAAAACTCTTTTAAGGAAAGTTTTTCATTATTAAAAAAGTTAAATACATCCTGAAGCAAATTAATTTACGAGTATTTAAAACCATATGCCTAACGAACGACATAATGTAACTGCGGTCTCTTTCATAGTAATATCCAAGGAAATAAAGGGGGTATATTGCCTGAATTATTTAGACTTGGATCATTAAGTTAGCCCTAAGTTTTGGATAATTCTTTAAAAATTTCTTATAATAAGGACAAAGCCACATTTAAAATCTCATTTCATGGGGTTATAGAAATTGATATGCTTGTTTGACTAGCTACCCACCGCTCTTGAATTCCACCTCTCTAGCAATTACCAAAAATTTTAAATTCCTACACAATTTTTTTTAATGAGGATTTAAGTGCGAAAACTTATTATTCCTATTCAGAACTTTGATTGGATCTTATAAAAATGGCAACTCTCCCTTTTTTTGATTTTTCATCATCGCTCGCTGAGTAATTTTCTTCTTTTCCTCGCTCCTAACGACTCTTATAAAGCCCAAGTCAAGAAGAAAAATGCAGTTACAAGCCTTTTTGTAGTAATAACAACATTCCTATTGCTTGAACGATCTAACTAATTCTCAGACAAGCATGAAATGGATCGAACGAAGAGCGAAGACACACATATTCCGGAGCACATCCGAGGTTTCTTTGGTAGGAGGCTTGATTTTCCACAATCTAAGAAATGCTTATTTATATAAGGTTCAGATTCAAATGAAGACTTTGGGATTTTCGGAGTAACTGACTCCAAGAACCCAAATTTCCCTCCCGGACTGTTTCTTTCAGATCAACTCTATGAGTCTAATTGTAAGTTCATTCATTTTTTTTATATGGTGATTAAGTGTCTACTCGCACACTTAGATCAAAAGGACCGGCAACCACTAAGCTTGCCACAATATGGACGGACTTCAGCAAACGGAATGCAAAATACAGGTTTTCCAGAGATACTCAGAAGCAGTCCGAATCCGTTACAAATGAGTATTAATAAACATTTTTATTCTATCTGACGGCCTTAACAAGACACCTCCAACTACGTGGGATTGTCAGGTTTACTGAATGACTCATCAAACACGTTCTACAACGTTCCAGTTAATGAAGATGTGTTTTTGATTGAGAGAATTGACTCCATTCTGACACAGATATCAACGGAATATAATCCCTATTGCCCAACCTGCCTAAAATGTAACCGTATTCTCTTATGCTTTCGAATAATGGGAATGTCTAAACAAATAGATATTGATTTGAAAAAAATCAATTTTCAAAATGTTTCAGCTTATTACTCAAAGTCGTCTAAAAAATACTATTTGACGCACTTTGACTGCTACTACAAATTTAAAAAAGACCTGAATCAGAGCATAAAACCACTAAACGAGATCTCGTCTGCGAAGATTAGTCTACAAGACAAGTCTATTGATATAAGCCAACTAATACCGAATAATCGAAAATTCAATTTTATCACAGTGGAAGCTTACCATCCGATTAGTTCCTATCTTCATTTCAAGGCTGAAAAATCTGCAACAGGATTCGAAGAGACTCATCAAGTAACCTATCATGTTTTAGATCTTCTCTAAACGGCTGAAAGGGCAAGCAAGTGTTTCATTTTAATTTCGAAAAGAAGGTGACATCGATTAATGAGCCGAATGTACAAGCACTGCTATATCCTGAGCTTCGCATGGAAATTGCAATCGCCAGCTGCCCATCGAATGATGTAATATTTATTATCCCCTTCCTCATTCTAACAAATTTTCAAGGATCCTTACAACTTTGAATTTCTGATTGATGCTCGCAGTATAAATCTCTCACTAAGCGATCCAGAGAAAAATATTGAATTTATCCATGTAAGTTTTCTTATGATTAGCAAACGTGACTCTTTCGTTTAGCAAAAAAATGGAAACCTATTACGCTTGGGCTTTCAGGCTTTCCTTGATGTTGACAACCGTTTCTTCAGCAAACTAAATTTCAAGGTTTGCATTCCTGAAAGAAGTAATTCCCAAGAGCCTGCTCGAATCTTGATACTGCGATATGTTGCTTTGGAAGTGTCACCGAGTCCAAAGGTAAATTACATTTTCTCCAATTTTATTTACTAATTTGTGTTTCTAGATGAGAAAGTTTGGAGTTGATGATAAAATTCAGGAGGAAGATGAAGAAAGCCTTTCTCCTCAGGATCGACTGATAAAACCTCAACTCGTTATCAATCGACTCAGCTCCCATACTCATTCGAGTACAAGAGTACTAATATTTCCCAGAGCCCTGTATTAACACTTGATATTGGTGATAGGATGAAATATCTAGTTTCACGGCTGATACAGAACGAAACACTGACACTCAAGATATTTGGATGACTATGGGAAATAAGCATCTTACTGGAAGAAAGGAGAAAAAGAGCCAGACTTCGATTACTCCAGCGACAACAAAATGGGAATTTTCAAAGCAGACTTCACTAAGTTTAAATTTAAATCATGACTTCCAAATCCCAAATCAAAGAGATATAGCGCCTAGCCCTAGATTTATCAATAAAGAAAGCACTTTGTAAAACAACAATTAATGCTCACAATTTTTCTAATTATTGCTAGGTTTTCTCTCTCTAATCTTGATTGGGATTGGGAGACTGCTTTAGGACAATTAAAGTCGCAATCTCAATCTCTGTCCAATATCCCAAATTTCGAGCCTTCAGAAATGATGAATTCGAATCTGCCATTTAATTTTGGGTCGTATCAAGGAAAGCTTTTCAAACTTTCAACATCTCCATTAGGCTCCAAGTAAGACCACTTTATCTACTAATTAAGCTTTAACTATTCCTCTCCAAAGAATGATTCAGAAACATATTCCAAGAGCCACGAACTCCGAGCTTGATATGGTGATCAGCGAATTAAAGCTTCATCTCTTTGATATATTGGTCGATCCTCATGCAAATTATATGTTCCAAACATTGATGCAGCATTCATCGCCCCAGCAAAGATATGTCCTTCTTTCAAATGTACATCATAATATGAAAAATGGATTGCTTATATTTATTTAGCTGGTTCCTCTAATACCCCAAGTTGCTTGTCACAAAAAAGGCACTCATGCTCTCCAAGCAATCATTTCCATTATCAAAGGGAACGAAGAAGAGCAATTATTTGAGACAGGTCTCACTGACCATGTGGTAGATCTTTCTAAGGTAACCTGCAAAATAATATGAGAGCCAATAGCCTAACTAATGTTTCCCTGACTAGGATCTCTATGGAACTCATTTCATTCAAAAATTCATCACTTCTCTGCCTCCAGATAGGCTAAATTGCGTTTTCAGGCCGATTATGGCTGATTTCAAGGAAATGGCAAAGCACTCCTATGGGCTTTGCGTGGTAGATTCCCGATTAATTTTTCATCTTTTTTGAAACCATGTCAATCGAGCTGAAATGCCTGATAGTCAAGATTGAAACTCTTGAGATGAAGAAAGAAATCATAACGTGTGTAGCTGAGCACTTGAATGAATTAATTCAAGATGCCTTTGGAAACTATGCCGTTCAACACATACTGGAGGTAACTCTATTTTTTTGAGATGACGCTTTAATGATGCTCTTTCATCTGTTCAGATGTTCAAGTCCGCCTGTGGACCAATCTTTGAAGCCATTTTGCCAAATATTGTAGAATACTCAAATCAGAAGTTTTCTTCTAACGTGGTGGAAAAGGCAATCGAAACGGCTTCCCAAGTAAACCCTATTTTCTGACGAAGCAATTTAATATCCAATGTAGGAGTTCAAAATAAAATTAACCGATGGTATTCTCAAAAATGAGAGACTTATTGACCTGATGACCAACAAGTATGGGAATTTTGTGATAAATAAAGCCTACAATCTCTCTGAAGAAAGCCACAAGAAGCTATATCTGTCAGCTCTCTATAAAAGCTATGTGAAAATCCATTCTAGCAAATATAAAACCCGTTGGACAACCTTTTTCGAGGGATGCTCAAACGCGCCCAATACATTCAACAAAGGCATTATTGCTAATAAGAATAATCTGCCGACTGATTCCAGGATAAAAGGATTCGATTCAGGGTTTGAACCTCAAGAAGGAAATCCAAGCCAATCGTTCTCTGAAAGGAAAAAGGGGAAAGGGGTTACGTATGTTGTGGCAGACACAAGCAAAGATAACTATTTTGGTGAAAGGTCTAAGAACAGAAAGTACAGTGCTCCGATAAGTGGAATCAAAAGCTCTGGATTCAAATTTACTCGTAGTACAAATTTTTATTAAAGAGATTAGGAACTTCATTAAATTTTTTGAGTTTACGAATATAAATAAATGGAAGGCAAACACTCGTTTCAAAGTTGAATAATAAAATATAACTGAATCTCAAAGGTCACTAAGCAAGAAAAAGAACTACAGTTCCAACTCATTCTTTTAGCTGCATAGCTTGCGAGGATCTCAATTTTTCTGTTGATTGTTAGAAGACTAAGCGAACCAAAAAAAAGGATTCTACTTGACAAATCGACTTTTTTACGTTTATTTCGAGAAGGAAACCTAGATATCAGCAATGCATGGAAGAGAAACTCATAATTAGAAGTTTATTGGCTGATAAGATTACATTGTTTCGACTATTTTAGAAGAATTACCTCATAAACTGATAAATTATTTGCGCCCCTTTTCAATTACTCAACATACAATACACAGACACTCCTGAAAACCAACTCAACAAATGTTTCTGTCTTCGAAAGAATGGAAATATTTAAATTTTTGTACTTAATAATTCTTAAGCTCCCACTAAAATGTCCAAATATTGCGACTTGATTGAATGGAAACAAATTGAATTTATCCGAAAACACATGAAAAATTGCAGAGGTCGAATGGGGCAATCCATGTCAATTTAACGACTATTGAATAATAGCCA
>ENA-UOUE01000939-UOUE01000939.1-compost-metagenome-genome-assembly--contig:-NODE-939-length-21049-cov-13.472964_pt1 | contig 21049 bp, 13 predicted proteins | sample MGYA00238146_ERZ747223 | MGnify/ENA primary metagenome ERZ747223 (study PRJEB28781, sample SAMN06268865) | compost metagenome | isolation source: single cell | place: USA: California, Emeryville, Joint...
TTTAAACAACATAGTATTAACACTCTTTTTAAAATCTCTACCTTCGTCCAGAGCTGTGGAAACGTTTGAAATTTCAACCCCCGTAGAAATTTGAATTCTTGCTCTTTCAGACATCTTGAATTTATGGAGCAGCTCGAATAGAATAAATGCAGCTGAAATTTCTGTGCGTGTTATACTAGCGAGTTCGCTCTTCTCTAACATGTAGAACTTAGAAATAAGAGACCAGTTGCGCTAGTTTATGAGCTATTCTGAAGAAGTCTGCTTACTCATCAAGCTTCTTTTAAACTGAGGGATATAATTTAAGCAAAGTGTACTAGAACTCGATATTCAAAATGACTAAGGAAAAACAAATCTTGACCCCATGAAGTTGCTACAAATGCTCGTTGTCTTAACTACGTTAATAATTTTGTTGCTATCCTCAATACAAACATCCGCTCCAAGAAGAATTCAATCGGAACATGTATCTCTTTCAAAATGTGATAAAATCGAACATCTTCTTTTCTTAAAATCCTCCCTGGAACCATCGTATAATGAAAATTTTTTTCCCTGCATCCTCACCCATAAACGAGTATATTCTTAAAACAAATTTTAATGCTGGCTAGAATCCAGAAATGAATAATATTTAATGATTCTTGGATTTCTATACCGTATTAACGCCCAAAATAACCTTTTCCAGGCAAACCAGTAACCATTGTTTTAATTCAGAAAATTAAGAAATACGAATTATTTATTTACTGGTACTTGTGCTGATCGTTAAATCCTTTTTCCAGGCAAGAAGGTCAATCCTTCAAATTGCAAGTATAATAATGCCGTTCTCAAGATTGATATAATTACTTGGACTCATTGCATCCTTATGAAGAGAATCATCGCGGCTCTGATGAATGCTTTCTGACCATTAAAGGAGGTCAATTAGATATACGTTTAGAAAAAATCGTTCTTAACGCCTAAATAATAGAGAATTGTTGACTGACTTTAATTAAAGAAGCCAGCATATCTACTTGCCTCTAATTAGAATAGATCAATTTATTCCAGTATTAATCTTTAATTCTTTCGCAACGTCAGAAGCTCCATCTTTCACTTTCCAATTTCAATGTCAAACCTGCCATTCTTTGATTTTTCTGCATCTCTCGCCAAGTACAATGGCTATCTGCGCTTATTTCCTAAACCAATGATAGATTAAACGAAGAGTCTTCAAACGCAACTAGAAACGAGAGTAAACCCCAAAAACTTAACCTTTTCTCTTATTTTTTACAATCAAGAAAGCGAGATGCTAAATCAACAAGAAGCCGATGACCAAGGCATTTTGGACAAAATCAAAGGGATTTTTGGTAATTCTTTTTATCTTCCAGCCAATTTGTTTTAATGGTCGACAAAGACGCAGGATCCAATGCCACAAATGAAAATTATCTCTTCAAGACAGGTGATGCCAAAGAGAGAACATTCCCACCGGGATTATCTTTGCCGAATCCGGTTTTTTGTAAATATCAATGTGAATTTCGTTTGTTAACTGTGTGTTATGCAGCCCCTAGCAATAAGAGTAATATCAGATTACCACAATTTGGAATGATCTCTCCATCAACAGCGAATACATGTAGTTACGAGAGCACTCCAATTTCAGAAACTCAATTTGGCACACCGAAAAACATTTCTCATCCAGCTTTTACTAACAGTAACCTAGCAAATTCGCTGTTTCTCATTATCGCATAGGCAATTATCCATGGCTAACCCCAAAAAATTCCTCGCCGACGGCTTTTTACAATGTGCAAATTAACGAAGATATCTTTTTGATTGAGAGAATCGAGTCAATACTCCCTCAAATTTCTTCAAATTATGACCCTTACTGCCCTTCTTGCTTAAAATGTAAGCTTAAACTCAAACGCAGGAGTATTCGAATTTTGCAATAGATATCGATCTGAAAAAAATCAATTTTCAAAATGTGTCTGCGTACTTCTCGAAAACGACGAGGAAGTACTATCTGACACATTTTGACTGCTACTTCAAGACCAAAACCCGCTCTCTCAAGATAAGGGCTCTAAATGATGTGCAAACTGCAAAGCTAAATTATCAAGAGCAACCGCTTGATCTCAGCCAATATGTGAGACGCGATCGAAAAATCCATTTTATTTCCTTTGAAGCTTTGCACCCAATAAGCTCGCATCTTCATTTTAAAATCGAGCGATCAACAGTGGCGGTCGAAGAACCCCTGCAAGTAAAACGCGGAATTTTTCTATTCGGCTTATTGCCTCCAACCGAAGGGGAAGCAACTTTTGTTTTACAGCTTCGAAAAGAAAGGGACTTCAATTTATGAACCGAATGCACATGTGATGCTCTATCCTGAATTTCGATGCCAGCTCATTGTAGCTTGCTGTCCTTCAACGGAGGTTTAATTTTACCATGGAAGTTCACATTAAACCCATACATTTGTGTTGTAGGAGCCATTCACTTTCGAGTTCATAATAAACGTTTGCTCAGTTAACCTTTCGATTGATGCTCCGGAGAAGAATTTGGAATTTGTTCATGTAATTTTTGATACGGTCATTTCGTAGTGACATTGTTCAAGGAGCTCAATGGAAACCACCTACGAATAGGGTTTCAAGCTGTGCTGGACATAGATAATAAGATAATGAAAAATCTAAACTATAAGATTCCTCTTCCTGACCGTTCAAATCCGCAAGACCCTCAAAAAATATTGATTCTGAAATATCTCATCGTATCACTTCCATTGATTCGAAAGGTTTCTTTCAAATATATTCCACCTTAATTCATTAAATCCACTCTTTTAGATCACCCTGGATAGCAAAATTAACGAAGAGGAAGAAGACAGTCATTCATCCAACTGCAGCAATAGGCCTAAGGTGAAATTACCCCAAGACGGCGACTTCCATTTTAAAGTAAACAATTTGGGTGTAGCATTTACATTATCAGCCTTTCTTCAAGGATGACAGTTCGTTGTTTACAGCTGAAACGGACATCACCAACGATCAGACTGATCCTTGGACACCTTTTGGAGATCAAAACACCAACATGAGGAGAAAGATGTTGAGAAGCCAAACTGAAATCGGAGAACAGATTTATGATCCAAGGCGAAAGGAGACCAGAAGACAAACTGATGACCCCAAACTAGAATCCTTTAATCAATTTTCTCGACATGGATTTATTTCTCCGAGCTGGAAAGAATTGGGCTATTACAATATGCCTGCCAATCAAGTTCCTGAGCAAGGATTCAAGTAAGCAGTCTGTTCTATAAGCAATTAATCCAACGGATTACTATTCTTAAAGAGGTTTTTTTGCTAAAGTGAATCAGAGTGAAGACAGCACCAATCAATATATGCCTCCAAGAATGGCTCACAGTCCTAATTATGAGTCTGATGAAACTAAATATGCGGATCGCCAATTCAAGCTGTCCGATTTCCAGGGAGTGATACTTGAAGCGTCGAAAACTCCGCAAGGGGCAAAGTAAGCACAATTTTGATTAAATTACCTCGCTAATACGCACTAAAGAGCGGTGCAAGCGTCTATTCCAAGAGCGACATCCGCTGAGATAGATAGCATGATTAACGAGCTAAAGCCTAACCTTATGGAAGTCCTACTTGATCCCTATGCAAATCATATGTTCCAAACTCTCATGCAGTACGCTTCGTTAAACCAACGGCTCGTTCTGCTCTCAAATGTAAAACTGCTCTTTTTCTGTCGCATAGTCTGATAACATCATCATTATTAATTCAAGATAATGCCGCTTGTTCCACAGTTAGCATGCCATAAGAAAGGCACGCACTCTCTCCAAGCAATTATCTCTATAATTAAAGGCGATGAAGAAGAACAGTTATTTGAATCCAGCCTAAAAGATCACATTTTGGTCTTATCCAAGGACCCTTATGGAACGCATTATGTTCAAAAACTCATAGGCACGCTTTCATCGCAGAGAATCAATAACATTTTCAACAAAGTCATGGATGTTCTCCTTGATCTGTCTAAGCATTCTTATGGGCTCTGTGTGGTACCAACAAATTCTCAACTTAATAACTAATCAGTAAATTATACTAAAAATGATAGGTAAAAGCCCTCGTGAACAGAATTGAGAAAGATAACGAAAAGAAGAGGATTTTAATTGAATTTGTAAGCCAAAATCTCGATGAATTAATACAAGACGGTCTCGGAAACTATTCTGTGCAACACATCTTGGAAGTAATTAATTGTCTAGAACGCAACTTATTCATGTTCCTCTCCTTTTTTTCCTTCTTGATAGGTCTTCACCCAGGAATGTACTCCAATCTGCGATGAGGTGCTGACAAAACTAGTGCTTTACTCCAATCAAAAGTTTTCTTCCAACGTCGTTGAAAAGTGTGTCGAAACTGCTTCACCAGTAAAACTCTCTTGAAATTTAAATGCTAAGCATTTACCCTTACAGGATATGAAAAAGAAATTCATGGATGCATTTACGAAAAACGACAGGCTCATCGAATTAATGACAAATAAATACGGCAATTTCGTCCTGAAAAAAGCCTACAATCTCGCCGGAGACAGAGAAAAGAAAAATCTTCACGCTGCTCTTCAAAAAGGCTTCACAAAAATCCACTCGAGCAAATTTAAATCACGCTGGAGTGCATTCTTTGATGAGTGCTTGAAAAATCCCTCAGATCCACAAAAGCTGTTTAAGGCTGCTTCTAATGAGGAAAACAAACAGAGAGGAAACGATGATTTAGATGATGAGGATAGTGATCAAATGGACAGCAACCCGAAGTTCCCAGGCAGAAAACAGAATAAGCGCGCCACACAGATAGGCATGAAAACGACCCAAGAACCCCTTAAGGTTGAAAGATCGAAGAATCGGAAAAATAGCGCTCCAATTAACGCTTTGAAATTCAGTACAAATTTTTCTTAGGTTGTTGGATACGTTCCAATCAGAGGTGAATTCATATTTTTTAATATTTACTTCGTAGTGCCTTTTTTTTTTTTGACTGAATGAATGAAATAATATAGATATATAATAGATAGTGAAAATACGTTCAATTGCGCCGTATGCTGAAGATTGAGCGACCTTTGTAATGAGAATATAGTTTAGCAATGAAGATTGTCTGAGTTTCTTTCGTGCAATGTTATTTACTTTTATGATTAATTCTCTTAGATAAATAAATACAGTTAAAGAACTTACAATAGATTAGTTAATTACTAAATTCTTATCCTACTCAAATATTTCAATCGCCTCCACGGAGGCTCATTGAATTTACAGCTTCGAGGGTCATTTGTCAAAGGACTTTGTAAAAGTTAAGCTAGTAACATTGCTCCAGGAATTTTTAGTAGTTGTATTCTCCTGATGTTTAGGACTAAAATCTTTGAGAGCCTCAAAATATAAATTAGATGACCCAGAATAAACTATGAGAGTCTTATGATGACTATTACAATCTGCAAGACAAGTTAAACTTTAATGTTCTGTTCTATTACCTTTACGGGAAATGTTGGATTTAAGTCCAAAATTATTAGTTTCCCAATAATTTTATGTACATTTTCTGATTTAGAGTCGATCAGAATTAATATTTACTAACCTAAATAATTATTCATTCGTCGAAAAATTTCATTCAGTACATTTCGAGCAATGTGCAAGCTCCAATGATCAACAAGGATCAATAAAATAATTCTAAATTCTTCAAAATTTGGATCATGCAGGGAAACGACACACACGAGTCTGACTTAAACTCACAAAAAATACCGGAGCAAACCAATAAGTACAGGCCTCTTCTGATTTTCCTTATGTCTACAATCGCTTTCGGAGGCAATTTTGCTTATGATCTGCCACAAGCACTGCAGACACAGTTTCAACGTGCTCCTCTGACTCTGAGTTTCGTTCAATTTGAATCCCTTTATTCAGCATATTCCACTCCCAATATTCTCCTCCCTTTCTTCGGAGGCTTGTTCATAAATTTCATTGGTCTGAATAAAAGTGTTCTTATCTTCACATTTCTCGCTTTCGTGGGTCAGCTTCTTCTTACGATGGGGATCGTGAACACTCATTTCACTCTGATGATATTAGGAAGGATAGTGTATGCTGTTGGATTTGAGGTACTCACAATTGTTCAATCTTTAATTGCAGCAAAATGGTTTTCGAGTCAAGACATCGCTTCCGTTTTGGGTTGGAATTTAGGCATTGGCTACCTTGGAAGCAACTTAAATATCGCGTTCTCTCCTTTAATTTACTCCCTCACAGAGAGATTGTGGGTGCCTTGCGGCGTTGGTATTATTCTCTGCTTCCTCTCGTTTTCTGCAGGAATCGGATATGTTTGTCTGGATCATTTCTTTATCAAACAGATTGAAGCTAATGCAACCACTGAAGCTTTTAAAGAGCGTCAGCCCAAATGTAAGGACTTCAAACATCTCTCCCGTCTATTTTGGGTCGTTTCGGTCTTTTATTATGTCTTCTACTTATCAATAGATGGAGTGACCACGACGATCAACGACCAAATCCACGAAAGATTCGGATTTTCTAACACCATTGCAGGCAACCTTGTGCTAATCTACTATCTTCAGTTGATATTTGTGTGCCCATTGATAGGGAAGATCGCTGATAAATACGGAAAACGTGTTCATTTTTTAATTTTCGCTGGTTTGCTATGTGTGAGTGGCCAGTTGCTACTTGGTCTGCTACCAGATACTACAAGCAGAGGGTTCATCGTGATTTTACCGCTGTTCATTCTGGGGTTGGCAGATAGCATCTTTGAGACCGTTGTTTGGTCATGCTTGCTGCTGACTTTAGATCAGAACATGACAGCTATTGGAGTTGGTCTTGCTGTTTCGGGGATGAATTTATTGAATGTCGTTGGAATGCTTGCACTTGGCGCAATTCAAGACAAAACACACGAAATCAAGCATGGGTACCTTTATTCTCAGCTTTTCTGCGCAGGAGTTGCAGGACTCGCAGTTTTAATCGGCATTATTATCTGGATGTGCGACCGAATGGGAGCGAACAAACTCTCTATGCCTGGCCAAGACAGCGACTCTGTACCTGATAATGAAAGTTTGCTTGTAACTGAAGCAGGTTCGAAGAAACCCTCGACTCCACATCATTTCTTGCATAGATATAAATGTACATACATAATTGTATATCATACGAGCAAGTAATTGGCTGAATAAAAATTTTCTGTGTGTATTTTTTGATCATCAAATCTTCAAAGTAAAAATCAAATAGCTTAGCTTAGGAATCTTACTTATCAAGAGATATGTTTCATATTGTTTCAACTTAAGTGGACTTTGCAAACCATCCAGCAATTTTTTGTGAAGCACCTGCAATTTCTATACACTGCAAGGAGACGTGCAAGTGTTTACATGGTCGTTTTATACCACTTAATTTCGTAACTGAGCCATCTAATCAAGAATAATAAGTGCTATTCAAATTCAAACGGCTATAAGGCACCTTTATCAAAATTTGTTTGCCAACAAAAGAGTATTCCTAATTATGTTTTTCAAAACGATACACAGGGACAAAATTAGATTTGATAAGCTGAAAAAAAACTGTCTATTTGTTTAAAATCTTACTTCTCAAGGAATCTGCGATTAAACATTAATCTAAATTTGTTAAAAAATAAACATCATGCAAGGAAGCGAAGTGCATCAATCTGACGCAAAATCACAAAGTCCACAACCAACGAAGACTGCTCAACAGCATGCCATGAAATACCGCACGCTGTTAATTTTCCTAATGTCATCAATTGCTTTTGGAGGCAACTTTGCGTATGATCTTCCGCAAGCATTACAAACTCAACTTCAGAGTCCTCCACTCAACCTAACATTCGTTCAATTCGAGTCGTTATATTCAATATATTCTACGCCAAATATATTCCTCCCTTTCGTCGGAGGGTTACTCATAAACTTTATCGGAGTAAACAGAAGTGTAGTGATATTCACTTTTTTAGCTTTCTTGGGTCAATTTATCTTCACCATGGGAATCGTGAGTGCGGATTACTTGACGATAATGGTCGGAAGGGGCGTGTATGCCGTAGGCTTGGATGTTCTTACCATTGTTCAGTCCATCATTGCTGTCAAATGGTTTACCAGCAAAGACCTCTCTACTGTCCTGGGATGGAATTGCAGTATGTGCTACTTTGGAAGCAATTTAAATATCGCCTTCTCACCACTAATATACTCCTTCACAGAGAGCTTGTGGGTGCCCTGTGGTCTGGGAACGTTTTTTTGTTTTCTCTCGTTCTCTGCGGGAGTTGGGTATGTATTACTCGATCGCCTTCTCGTCAAACAACTTGAAGCTAACGAAATCACTGAAGCTCTTAAAGAGCAACAACCGAATTGTGGAGACTTTAAAAAAATGTCTTGTCTCTATTGGCTAATCTCGTTATTTTATTACACTTTCTACTTATCAGTAGATGGAGTAACAACTACTATCAATGATCAAATTCACCATAGATTTGGGTTCTCTAACATTGTTGCAGGCAACTTAGTGCTAATATATTATCTTCAGCTTATATTTGTCTGTCCGTTAATCGGGAAACTAGCTGATAAAGTTGGAAAGCGTGCTCATTTGCTCATTATCGCTGGAATTATTTGTGTGAGTGGACAGTTGCTACTTGGTATGCTCTCTGACACTACAAGCGAAGGATTTGTTGTAATTTTACCACTTTTCATGCTGGGATTGTCTGACGCCATATTTGAAACCGTTTCTTGGTCGTGTTTGCTTCTTTCGTTAGAACCAAATATGACGGCCATTGGGTATGGCCTGGCTAATTCAGGAATGAATTTATGTAATGTTATTGGAATGATTTTAATTGGAGCGATTCAAGACGAAACAAGTGAGGTGAAGTATGGATATTATTACTCCCAGATTTTCTGTGCTGGCGTTGCTGCAACTGCGCTTCTGATTGCCATCACTATTTGGATTTGTGATCGAATGGGAGCTAAGAAACTATCTGCTCCAGCTGAAGATGAAGAAGAATCTGTTTCTCTTCCTCAAAATGCAAGTTTGCTCGCAAACGAAGAGAATTCAAGGAATCAATTGAGCACTGTGGTTAATTGTCGTATGGATAATTGAAAAATTATAACTTCATATTAGTTTTTTTCTTTCTTTTTAAATTGTGAAGACAATCTCAAACGAAGTCGCTTCGAGATCTTCTCAACAAGCGAATATTTTTTGTGTTATTTTCAAAAAATTGTCTAGTGTTTCATTGTCTATAGGTAACGAAGATGTCTTTTTGCAACGAATGCTAGTTTAATCAATATCATAGCAGTTCAGAGGAAAAAAATAATGTAAATGTATTTATTCAAAAAAGTTTTGCTACACATAATTTAATTTATTTTGAGGTATAACTGAGCTTAGAGGGTACTTGATGAATCGTGATATTATGATAAAAGAGAGCAAATTCCTGAACATATGCATTAATGCCGCTCATTATATTTTGCATTTTTTAAAATTTGTTTTTGGAATAACAGCAATTGGCAACACACTCATATTATTACTTCTTTCTAAGGAAAAATACCGAGTCTCATGATACTCTTTGAGGTTCAGATACGATTTAACGTCGGTTCACTTTCGAATTATTCAAATGAACTCGAATCTTGCCTACCATCCACCTATTGTCAGGTCAGAAATCCAAAAGCATTCCTAAAATATACCAAATCAACAGCGACTGCATTCCTTGCATGAAGTTGAGTCTTTTCCCTCGAATTTTTCAATATCGTGAAATAAAGGTGTTTTTTGTTTTTTCTAGAGAGGACATCGTAAAACAAGAATTTAAAATTTTAAAAGTTGAAGAAGTTTAGACAAGGGAAAGAGGACTAATCTGATTTAAAACTCAAATTAGTTTAGGATTATCGTCAGAAATGAAGATGTTATCAACTAAACTTCGGAAATGTAGGTTTTTGGTTGGGAATAAATCAGCAACGCTGCGAATTGTTTGAGGCTTTTGCCCGCTCAATCCTGCAAATTAAAATCAACGGTATTAAATTTTTTTGCTTAGTGTGAATTTTTTATCGGGCAAAAATAATCGGTCAGTGCAAATCCCAAATCGAACGTGGAAACATAAAGTTCGCCAGTTCTTAAAGACAATAATTTAAAATACAGTTTTTCAAAATTCGGATCATGCAGGGCACCGACGTCACACAGTCTGACTCAAAACCACAGAAGCCACCCGAGACAGCTCAACAGCATGCCAAGAAATATCGTCTCTTTCTTATTTTCTTAATGTCCACGATCGCTTTCGGAAGCAGTTTTGCTTATGATCTTCCACAAGCATTGCAGACTCAACTTCAGAGTCCTCCACTCAATCTTACCTTTGTTCAATTCGACTCCTTGTATTCAGTGTATTCCACTCCAAACATTTTTCTCCCTTTTTTTGGAGGCTTGCTCATAAGCTTCGTTGGTGTGAATACGAGTGTACTTATTTTCACGTTTTGTACTTTCGCAGGCCAACTTCTCCTCACTATGGGCGTCTCAATCAATGATTTCACTATAATGATAATGGGAAGAATTGTCTACGCAATTGGCTCGGAGGTCCTCTCAATTATTCAATCCATCATTGCGGTGAAATGGTTTTCAAGCCACGACATCTCTACGGTTCTGGGCTGGAGCCTCGGGATTTGCTATCTAGGAAGCAACTTGAATATCGCCTTTTCTCCTCTCATCTTCGCCCTGAGCAAGCGGCTATGGGTACCATGCTTCTTAGGAACCTTCCTTTGTTTCCTCTCGTTTTCCGCAGGAATTGGGTATGTCTTTCTGGATCGCTTCCTTCTCAAGCAAGTCCAAGCCAACGAAACCGCTGAAGTTCTAAAAGAACGGCAGCCTAAATGCGGAGACTTCAAAAAGATGTCTTGTCTCTTTTGGCTCATTTCGGTCTTTTATTTCGTGTTCTACTTATCTGTAGATGGAGTAACGACGACGATAAATGATCAAATTCACAAAAGATTTGGATTCTCTAACATAATCTCTGGCAATCTGGTCTTAATCTACTATCTTCAGTTGATCTTCGTGTGTCCATTGGTAGGGAAACTAGCTGATAAATATGGAAAGCGAGCTCATTTCCTAGTTTTCGCTGGTCTACTTTGTCTGTGCGGACAGCTACTACTTGGCCTGCTGCCAAGCACAACCAGTGAAGGCTTTGTTGTGATTCTACCGCTTTTCATTTTGGGACTTGCCGACAGTATCTTTGAAACTGTTGCTTGGTCATGCTTGCTGCTTTCCTTGGAGCCGAACATGGCGGCCGTTGGTTTTGGCCTTGCTGTGTCGGGAATGAATTTGTTGAATGTCGTTGGAATGACAGCCATTGGAGAGATTCAAGACAGAACGAATGAAGTCGAGTTTGGTTATTATTACTCCCAGCTTTTTTTGGCTGGAGTCACTACGTTTGCGATTCTGATCGCTCTCGCTATCTGGATTTCTGATAAAATGGGAGCGAAGAAGCTCGCTACACCAGCGCCAGATGAGGAAGGTACATCCTCTCCTCCTGAGAGTGCAGGTCTCCTCGTAAATGATGAGAATAGTCAATCGAGAGTCCATCCTTACTAAAGTATCTTACATATGGCTTAGGTAATTGATGAAATATAAAGTTGCATTCATCTTTATTGTTTCATAGATTAAACTGTTAACTAAATGCCAAACATCGTAATTTAGGGTATAGGAAAGGCTCAAAGAGCCTCTTGAACCCCAATTGTTTTTGTAAACTAAATATAAAACTTTCAGTGAAACCTATGGCTGTTTGCAAAAACTGCTGTAGAAAATTGCACTACGGAAGTTATATTCATTTTTGTACAATAATTGATCAAGTTCTCAAAATACAAGCCTTTAATGTGGATATGATGCCACTTAGTTTATCCCTCACAATGAACCTGCTGAACTATCAAATTGTTGCTTGAATTATCACACTTGAATATGCTTAATCAGTTCTCTCCCCACTAGCATTTAATATCAATTTGTGTTGAAAATGAATCCGAAACATAATCGTTATTTGATGGTCTTTGATTCAAGCTTAAGAAAAATAAGTTGTGTGTTGTATTGGAATATCAGATATGATTAAGTTCTGAAAAACAATAGACTTAAAACTTTTAAATTCTTGATTAACTGATTTATTGAAGCACTTTAATTCCTTCGTATAGCAAATCTAAGTGATTAAAACGAGTTTATCTTATTCTTATTGATGAGAATGCTTTTCCTAACATTTTTCCAAAATTCGTATTTTTATCGATTCACCATGATATTCATTACCTAGCAAATACCTCTACACTCTTTTTGTATTTGATCAGCATCGTTTTCCATCTGGACATGACATACCGAAACTCAGCATTGTTGTACCAAAATCATACACATTACAAATTTTTGAATAATTTCAATTTGAATTAACCGCTTTTTCTAAATTTCAAATAAAACCAGCGATTTGCTCTGAAAACCCATACTGATAGTCAAAATGTTTTGAAAATTGAATTATATATTTTTATTAAATTAACCATTATAAAATAGGAGAAATACTTTTTTTAAAAAACAATTTGGAAATACACTGATTGCTAGTTTATTCTTTCACAAATTAAGTCCGAAATCAATTTAATGTCAGACACTAGCCTATAGTTAATGATGCCGAGTCTCCAGTGCGGCATCCAAGGCAAAATACTGCCACATTGAAAAGAGAGAGAGATAATTAGTCATTGGGAGGAAAATACTACATTCTACTTAATAATTCTTTTCACATATACAAACCAGCAATTATTTTAGAAAACACTTGTGATTCTAGAGATGTTTCAATGTTAGAAGTACTAAAATTGCTATATGAAGGGAGCTAATCGAAAAAGCTAAGTCTCAACTAGGTAGATTCCCAGACAACGATGATTTTGGTAGAATCAATAATATTCTTCCTAAACAGATAAATGTAATAACAATCGAAAATGCAGTCTGGTTTCGCGTCAAATGCGATCTTGATAGGTGTCATTTATAAAGATTGAATACATCTAGTTTCACAATTATTTGATTTTCTTTCCCTTATCCCAAAAACCTTGTATCTCTTGGAGATCCGGTTCAATAATTATCCCCCTTCCATGCTGTTTTCCATTCTCCCAATTCCCTTTATATTTTCTTCCATCAGGCATATCAAAAATCCCATACCCATGTTTCTTGTCATCCTGGTACTCTCCCTCATATCTCCTACCATCAGCCCAAGTAAAAACACCATGTCCGTCCATTTTATTATATTTCCAATCACCGGTATACTTCTTGCGCCCATCGGCCCACTCGTACGTCCCATTGCCATGAATATAATTAAACTGGAACTCGCCTTCATATTTCGACCCGTCAGGCCAGGAGAACTTACCTTGCCCATGCTTCTTTCCATTTTCATACTGTCCTTCGTACCGAGTGCCATCAGGCCAGATTTCGACTCCATTTCCATTCTGTTTGTTATCAACCCACTCTCCTTCATACGTACTGCCTTCAAGTTGAATATATTTGCCTCTTCCATTCGCTTTACCATTCAACCACTCACCTTCATAAACAGCCCCGTCAGCATAGATCTGCCGACCTCTGCCATTCATCATGCTGTCTCCCCAAAAACCTTCATAAATTGACCCATCAGGCCAGATCTGCTTACCACGACCATGCCGGAGTCCTTTTTTCCATTGCCCGAAATATACAGCGTTATCTTCAATCTCGTATGGGCCAAGTAAAGGCAAAGATGTGTCGTTTGGGTCGTCTTCTCTAAATTGAAATTCGCCTACAATATTGAGTGCTGCTTCCACTTTAGGGTTTGAGACGACAGGAAAAGCATCAAGTAGCTTCGCAAATTGATTTGAGGGGTCATGCACCTCAGGCTCAACCTGCTCTTCTTCAATTATTGCTGCCTTTACGTTCACTCTATGGGAACGCTTTACAGTCTCCTTGCTCAAATTTTCTTCGCCGCCAGTACTAAGATGTTGTTGTACATTGGATGAAGTTGCACAGCAGTTTCCCATTTTTTGGTTTCAACTCTCGGATATTTCTGATAAAAAGAGTTAAAAATAATTTAGATCAATAAATATTGTTTCTGACAGTCTATTAAGCGTTTTCTGTAAACCGTTTCATTTTTACCCTTAGAGAAGAGAAAAAAAACCCTCATTGAAATACGATTGCATTAAGAAATTCATAGCGATCCCAAAAACTCTCAGTCACTCTCATATCGGTTCGTACCAGCTTCTTTCTTTTTCAAACTGAATCCATACAGCTACTAAAACCATGATTTGTGATAGCTTGGATCCAACGATGATCAGATAATTCCAAATAGTCCCCTAGGAATACATATTTTTTATTGAGTTTCTCTATTTGCATGCAATATGAAGCTACATGTTATAAACTCAATACAGCAGAGTACACTGATATGGTAAAAAATTAAATAGAAACAAATCAACAGCAACCACTCCACCAACCAAATTAAGTACTTTCTTGCGTCTGAAACATTTCTTTCAACGTGAACACCATTCCAAATGTGCCACCAATTATCCCAGCAATCATCACCAACCAATTCAACCATCTCTTCACAAAGGTTAACTCGAATTTGAAGAATTTGTTATAGATACAAATTGGAATCACAAACGTAATCAATGAAAACAACACTGCACCGACCAAATTCAAGAATAGGGCGAAACTCGGCACAGAAAAGGCGATCAGGAAAATGAGCGCAACAAGCGTGAATCTGATCAAATAGCGAAGTGGTTTGTTTACTTTCCCAGGTCCTCTGTATAATTTCTTCCGCAGCAGCCTTGAATGCTCAAGCACTTTTACTGCAGGGAATAGCTGCAAAGGAAAAGTGAAAATAAGAGCAAATGAGTACAACACTTCAAGCACCAGGAACTGAGTCGCGCTCACTGGAAAATTGAAAAAGACAATTTCCTCTGTGTCTTCTCCAAAGGTGATATATGAGATCGATCCGAAGAAGATGTACGTAAACGTGATCACCACCAAGACGATTTTCAAGATTGGTTTGAACTTATTTGGATCTGGAAGCGAAGCTCGTATCGTCAAAATCACGGCGATCCCTTCGAAAGCATAAACGACAATTCCAAAAAAGAGCGGAATTTTCGCAAAATTAAATTCTACGAGTTTGCTTTTAATGGCACTTTTAAGCTCTGGGTCGCTGTAGATTTTGTTCGTGTCGTAGAATAGTTGAGCAAGGAGCGTTACGTATACAAAGATGTTTGCCAAGATACTCGGGATGAAGAGATAATGTACGCTGTTCAGAAGAATCAGCGGGAATATCACGATAAACGCAAAAGCAACGTAGATGCCTGTTGCATCACAGAGCCATCCGATATTAAATTCGCAAGTGACAAAGCTCAGGAATTTATTCATGAAGATCAGATAGGAAATGCAGCAGGCAATCTGCATACTCACGATGCTGAAGTTGACCAAGTGGCTGCCCCAATCACCGAGCACATGTTTAGCCACAAATGAGAGAGAACACTCTTTTTTTGGCATTTTATTCGCGACGTCAACTATAAGAGCCATCGTGTAGTAAGAAAGCATTCCAATCAGTATTGTTGAGATTATTGCAAGTCCGAGCCCAGCTTCTTTATAAGTATGGGGTAGAGCCAGCACACCAGTTCCGATGAACGCTTTGAAGAGTGTTATTCCAGCTTTGCCTCTGCTTGACTTGCGGATATTGTCCAAGTTAGCATGTTCTTCGCTGCCGCTCTCATTCGATTTTGGAAGGTTGGTTAATTCTAAAGTTTGTGCCTTGTTGCTAAACAGAAAAAGATGAGGACATCATCAGACTCAATGGAGCGATACCTGTCGACTTCAAATTCGAGATCGTTGTCTATATCTTTGCTTGACATGCTGATTTTCTCTGTTGAAAATATTTAGTTTGTTTGTATATAAGATTTCAAAAAGCAACTTGTATTACTTATCTGATTTGAAATTAGCAATCAGTAGATGTTTTTCTTAAATTTCGTGATACTTTAAATCTAAAGAATTTTGAGCGTGTTATCTTTCATAGTACAGCATTAATTTCGATTTCCTAAAATTTTTTTAGACAAATGGGAGTTATTTAATTTCAGAGAGAGAAAATAATGGAAAATCAAACCAACGCCAACACGAACTATATCGTCGAAGCCAGATGAAGTTTGCTATTTGTAACGCTTTCCTGGACGAGTTTGAGACGGCGTTTGGATTTTAGAGATTTTACAACGTGTGTAAAAGTCATAATTTGAATTTGATTTGACTTTGCTGAAAATTTTATTTGCAGAGAATTTTAAGTCAACCATGTAGAATTTATTCCAGAAGGCCTCAACTTGAATGTTTAAGGGAAATGTCGCCTGGTTATATTTTTTGATGAGAGAGTTTTGTTGAAAAGAGGTTTAACTACTACCTAGTGTTAATGAACAAAAGAAACATTCCAATTTCATCGGGAACTAGAAAAACACGAGATATTGCCTATTAATCTGAATGTATCTCTCATTGGGCGAAAATGATTCAAGCTTTAAGAAAGAGTGATTAGGTTTTCTTGATGCCTTGGTAAGAATCTAGAACGCGAACACACCCCTTGTCTTGTATGGCAGATAGACTAATGAGCTAAAAGTTTAACACACCACATCATAACACGAGTGAATGGATTGTGAAACAAAAAGAATATGCGATCACTCATAAACTTTTCAAAACATAGTTCAGGAGACTTACAAAGCTGACTTAGCACTTAAATTGAAATGAACTAAATAAAGCACGTTTCTTTAATCACTTACTATAGATCTTTAATATGATTTCTATGAATTTTAACTATCGTAATCTGGCCAAGAACATGTTGCAAACTGACAACGCACTCCATTAAATAGAATGACTTACGCTCTTGACATTAAAATATATAGTCTTGAATCTCAGTCTTTCATAAGTATCGCTTCTTTTAGAATAGAGGCGACTTTTCCTCAGCCTTTCTCGTCGCCACCTTACGATCAGTTTGCACCTATCCTCAATTAGTATACATTGTCCAATCGAATTGGCTTACCTCATTCTTTTCATAATCGTACCAGGTTCTAAACGGTCTCTTTAGATACTCTCCGAATTCAATGAGTTTGAATTGAGCATCTTTAAAGCTATTTGCAACCATATAAATCGGCTGGACAGTCTGAACTGGGAAATCCATTCTCAGATTCTTGAATGGGTCAAGCTCCTCAAACTTTGGTTTTCCACTGCCGAAGTGCTAGATAATAATACCAAAGTTAGATTGCTATATCATAGCACAAATGCAATTTACCTCCATCTCTCCAATAGAGCTTGCGATACCAGCTCCATACCCCTTGACCTCATCACCTTCTTTGCACGCACCAAACTCTACGGTATACCAATACACAGCACCTAGTTTAGCGATATCTTCCTCAGAAGCACCCAAAGATAACAGCCCAATGGTTTGCGACATGTCGCAGAAGGTTTTATCGACAAACATAGGAACATGGCCGATGAGCTCGTGGACGATATCTGGTTCAGGAGTATAGAGAGGATTTTCATGATGTCTGATGTACTGAGTACAGCAGAAGACTCCGAATGCAAGGGCATTTAAGAATTCCTAAAAGTTTTCTAATGAGAATATTAAAGTCTAATGATGCAGGTACTCTCTGACTCAAAATTCCGTGAGTTGGCTTGAGTCTAAATCCTGTTTCGGAGCGCAGATACGCATCGATTGTGTTCAACTGTGGGATGTAATTCTCGCTTAATCCGCAATTTTTCTGCAACTTCTCGTAGCATTCCAAGTACTGCTTGCACATATACTTCTTGTGCATAGGAACAATCTTCTCGAGAATTGCTTTCCAGGTTGCATTCTCTTTCGGAGTGTAATCAAGGGTCGGGATTGGCTAGAGGATAACGTTAATGAATAAGCGAATTTTGTGAAATAAAATTTGGCAGGTGCTGTTCAAAAAGAGGCGAACATTTGATTGAAAAGAGTGAGGTTTAAGTCGAGTTTCCTTACATCGGACATTTTGGTGTTCCTCGAAACGGCTGCGATCTCATCTCTTCTCTTTTTGTATTCAGGATCTTTGAAAAGTGGGTGATCCCTACCGCCTTCGTCATCTCTTTCTTGGAGGACCCCTCCCACTATATAACAAGTGAACGTTGATTGAATGACTCCGAAAAAATTTATTTACTTAGGTCCAAATCGGATAGTTTAGTTGGGAACCATGGAACGACAGGGACTTCGCTTTTTTCAACGACGTTAGCGAATCTGCGAATCTCATTGAGAGCTAAGTCGGCGCTGTGGCAGTGCTCAATTTCTATAGAAAAGAGAGCTTCCTGAACGCTAAAACGTGATGTTAATATGCTTGAGTTTAATACGCTTAATTACCCTGCAGGAGACTTATTGAGGAGCTGTGACTCAATATAAGTGAGATTGATGCCATTTTTTGCGAAAATATCGAGGATTTTGCTGAGTGAACCCTGTCTGTTTTTGGTAGATATCAGGAATCCTGAAAATGATCGCGTCAGGATAGAAGAAATGCGTCGATTACCTTGCTTGTTGGAATCTACCTCTGCAGCTGCGCCAGAGAACTGATAGAATTGAACTCCAAGAAGGTTTTTTGTGGAGAAGAAGGTTTTCCCGGCTTGCTTAACGCACTTAGATAACATCTGAGTTGAATTAAAAATTTATTATAATTCTCAGAATCATGCTCCGGAATTCAAACACCCAATAATATTAAGGAAGCACACTAAAACTACAAATAAAAGGCTCAGAATTCTTTTTTAGGGTTCGACATTCCTTGGTGATGATTAGTAGTAGTATAAAATGCTAAAATTGAAATCATGTGTCGTAATATGGAATTCCAGCTAGTATTGATGTCATGTTAAAATAAATTTTCGGAAAAAATAGTGTTTCAGCAAGACTCTGATAATATTGATTATCGCCACTTTCAGTTACGAGAAACGAACCCGTTTTCAACAAAGTGAAACTGGATTATTACTCATCATTTCAACGATCGATTTAGAATGAAAGCAAATCAATTAAGAAAGGACCTTGAGGAAAAAAATTTTCAGGTTTCAAAGCTGGGTTGTTAATAGTAAATCAGGTGATTTCGCTAAGCCTTAAAAGTTGCATTGATTTTTCTAGAAAACAAAAACTCGGGAAACAAAAATTAAATTCACGGTCATGTCAGAAAACAAATGAAATATGAAAGCTCTCAGTATCAAACAATTTGTTAAATGAAACAAGCTCTGTATATATTATAAAAATGCATTTATATCTCATCCATGAGACGAAGGAGAATTACTTTCTGGTGTCGAACAGTACTATTAACATATATATAAGTATAGTCACATATAAATTCAACGAAAAAATGAAGAAAAATACCAAAGGATTTGTTAGCTTCACTTATTTCTAATCTAAAGTCATCTATTATGTTGAGCTATTCGAAGTCTCACATGTTTTTTCTTTAATGTAAATGCTTTACGTGCTTAATTTTTTACATTATAAAGTTTGAATATTTATATACTAACTTCGAAATTAAGTTCCTGAGTCTCTGAACTTTATTTCTTGTTTCATTTCGTTCAATAAAAACTGTTAAAAGCTAAATTGCCTTATACAAGCAAGGAAGGATGAATAGCAGGATATCCAACCATACTTCCACATGGAGGCCCAGACAGTTTAAGCGCTAATTTCGTCGTTTTAGGACAGCTCATGGGCTTATAGTTCTTGTCAAGGCAAACTTGGAGTTCGTTGAGTTGACCGGCTTGGCAATGGATAACGAAAGCGTCCATAGAGCCGTAGGCTTTTGCGAGGGCAGTCTGGATTTTCTGAAGCGGGTAAACTGACCCTGGCACGATCCCTGCTTGCGTGAGAATTGAGTGGGCGTTGTAATCCTGAGCGACGTTCATAACATGCTGGAAAAAGTCTTCAATCACGTTGATTTTGGTTTCAAGGTCGTCATTCCAGCATGTGCCGTGTTTGGTCCATTCGTGGGTATGGAAGTCATTAGCAGGGTTGAAAAGCCCTGACCAATATCTTTTGAGTTTGGCCATCGTGCTATTGGTCAGGTAGCTGTCAGAGAAGCTTGGTCCATGGCAGTTTGAAGGCTCATAAGTGGAGCTGTGTTGTGATGGCCAAAGTCCGTGGATATTGAAGAAGTTAGGGTCGATTCCCTTTGTTTCTGAGCAAGCCGTATTCCGGCAGACAGTGCCAGCCCACTCAGTCGCAAAGACATAGTAGTCATATTCGGATGAAGCTTTCAAGCCAAAGAGAAGACATGCGATCGACAACACAAAGGCAATAGATCTCATTTGGGTAGTTTAGCTTTCTTCTTTAAGTTTTCTGATTTGGTTTTCATTATTAACAATCCCACGAAGTTTATAAGGTGGGGGGTTTCGCACTGACAATAATTGAATCTCATATCGTTGCACCTTTCAAGAAATATTTTATTAAAAAATTATCTATAGAATATTATGGCGGGACATGATAGTCCGGCCAGAATAACATTTTTTTTCGCCGGATGGCAAGAAAGTTAAACGCTGTCTTTTGAAAGTCGAAGAATTATTGAGAGTTAAGGAGAATGAAAGGCATTTTATGCCAGTATATTTCGATAAACTTTGTCCTGCGAAAAATCCCGCCGAGGCGCCTCGAATTCGAATTTGAACAAGTAATGGTCGGTTCTTGGGCGAAAGAGAGAAAAAAAACCTAATGTAGGAGCCTCCTTAACAATAGCGTATAGAATAAATTTTCCAGCGTTGTGCAACTGTGAAGAATCAAATTCAGTAAAAACGCTAAATAAGGTCTTCTTCTAATATTATTATTTTCTTCTACAAATAAATGAGTAATTAACTATGCTTTCCTTTTCAGGACGATAAGGCTGAATCTGATGATTATTTCAGGCTAGTAAGCGAGTTTTTACTAAGGACACGAGAAAAGAACGAGTCTTTTACATAATCCCTCGGACTTAGTTAACAACTTCATTGAGATTGAATGGTTTATAAGTTTCTTCCATTCGAATATAGAGATTGCTCAGAAAATATGTTCGGTAAAGAGCATCCACCAGTGGGAAATGCGGAAACTTGGAATATTCCTCTTCTGAGTAACCTCAGAATTTCGCAAAGTTAGCAAAGCTCCTGCTTTCTCTTTCATCATTCTGT
>ENA-UOUE01000940-UOUE01000940.1-compost-metagenome-genome-assembly--contig:-NODE-940-length-21022-cov-6.269850_pt1 | contig 21022 bp, 14 predicted proteins | sample MGYA00238146_ERZ747223 | MGnify/ENA primary metagenome ERZ747223 (study PRJEB28781, sample SAMN06268865) | compost metagenome | isolation source: single cell | place: USA: California, Emeryville, Joint...
AGGGCTCCAGGCATGCAAGCGTTGTTGCTGGCGTTAGCAGCACGGACAGTGGAGACCTTCTTGCAAGTCCATGATGGGACGTCGCATTTGTATCCATCAGGGCAGAGAGCTCCTGGGAAGCATTCTTCATCATTTTCAGCACGAAGAGTGGTCTTGGCAACTTCTTGGCAGGTCCATGATGGGACGTCGCATTTATATCCCTTCGGGCAGAGGGCTCCAGGCATGCAAGCGTTGTTGCTGGCGTTAGCAGCACGGACAGTGGAGACCTTCTTGCAAGTCCATGATGGAACATCGCATTTGTATCCATCGGGGCAGAGAGCTCCAGGGAAGCACTCTTCATCATTTTCAGCACGAAGAGTGGCCTTGATTGCGACTTCTTGGCAGGTCCATGATGGAACATCGCATTTGTATCCCTTAGGGCAGAGAGCTCCAGGCATACAAGCGTTGTTGCTGGTATTAGCAGTAAGGACAGCTGGTTTAGGTCTGCAGGTCCATGATGGGACATCGCACTTAAGGGATTTGTCCTTGCAGAGAGCTCCGAACAAGCATGGTGGGTAGGTGGTGTTGTCGGTTGAGTTTGCTCTCAAAATTGGCATCGCTCTGACTTTGGAAGCGAAATCAGGAACTCTGCCGGTAACGTGAGCGTTCTCTTGGGCAGTAGCGACCACTGCGACAAGAGCTAGGATCAAACAAAGGGTTTTCATTTGTTCTTTATTAGAATCAATTTCTTCTGAGAAATATTTCAATTATTAAAAAATCGACTCAGGTTCAGTTAATTAATTCGATTCTTAAATAGCTCAAATCAGCTTTTTTTAAGTAGGTCATGAAAGAATACGCCTCTCCAAAGTTTTTTTTTTCTCCTAAGAAGCAGATCAATGCTTGCAGGTATGCATACAGGTGCTTCTTTATCCCTTTGGCTCGTCTGTAAGTAACTTTTGTAATTATTTTTGTGATAGAAAGTCTGAATTCCGGAAAACTAAACAAGCGTCAAAGAGCGACAAGGTCCTTAAATGGAAATCATACAAAACCGCTTACGCAGTGGGTTGTGAGAACCAGCAGTTTTCAGACTGTTATCTGTAATGCCTTTAATTAAAGGGTTTTTAATCAATTTAATCAGACTCCTGTACCAGATCTTGAATTTTATTGTGAAGATAGAAACGTGTTCAAAGCTAATTATGCAAAATAAGGAAGTAGAGACCGAAAGGGAAGCTCTTCCCTGAATATTTCTCAACAAACCGTGACTAAAAGGATGAAATAAAACACAACTCCCGCACTAGGAACAACAGTCGGTGTATAGAGGCCATTGAATAGAATTTCTAGAATAAATTCGCCAACTCCTTCCAAAACCTCTTTTCAAAGGCGATATTCTTAGTCTCTAAGTGAATATCATCCTAGCGGCTTCGAAATCTAAAAAAAAAAAACAGGGATATTGTGAAATTATTTCTCATATCTATTCAAAATCTCAAAGAGCTAATGGCACTGTATTACAAGAATCTCTCTGAAAAAGGCAATCATCCGCCTCGCTTAAATCAATGATGTGTAGTGCAGAGGAATAGTTGAAAACGGAACGATGATATAAGATCTTAAGTGCTTCAAAGAATAAAATAAACACTAATAGCAAAGTATCTGTCGAATGCTGGCCAAATGAGGGTCTGAGGCTAACTATATCAGGGTTATCCTTTATGTCCTATCGTTTCTGAGAAAATACCTCCTTTTCGAGACGAGAATAAATTTTCGTTCCTGTGCCCCTGCAATTTCCGTAGAGCAATATTATTCTCTCAGTTTCACTCTGCTCCTTGCCTTTATTTTCCTTCTAAGACATGGCCTGAGGCGTTCGAGGTCCTAAATTAAATTGATCCTATTTTTCGGTAACGGTATTAGATTTTTCAGCTGCAGATTAATTAAGCACGGGAAAGAAAAGATATCTAAGCTTCCAATTTACATCCTTGAACATTTAATTCGCTTTCTGTCTGGTGTGGCTGGCTTTAATTCAAGAATAGTTACCCTTGAGGCAGAATTCAAAAATCATTTTCAACCATTTCACGAACAAGTGCAGAGAGAGCAATAATATTGGTGTGAAAGAGATTCCCACAACGAAGCTTACCGCCCTATGTTCAGAATTTCTCTTCTGTATGTCTCTTTTCGCCAAATTTGTTTAAATCGATTCTAAAAAATCGTATTTGGTCACACTTAGTTAAAAATCTGTAGGATTAGAAGCTTAGTGCAATTGTTACCTGAGGCATAAATTCTCGCAATGATAGAGGCAGATCAGAGTTTGCAGATGCATTGCCTAAAATAAACCTGGAAAGCTTCCTGTGTTAGATAATTCCTTCCAAGATAAATGAATGATTGAATATGAGCAACGCCTCCTGCATAAATCTGAAGACTTTTTGATTTAAGTAGAAAGTCTATCAGCATGAGAGAATTTTCCTCTTGACCAAAACCGCACGAACACCAAGCCTGCTCCAATAACTTTCCAAGCGAACCCATGAAAAATGAAGGGGTTGTTTCCTTGAGCAGGAATTAGAGTTGAAAGCGCTTCTGATATTAATAGGACAAACTTAAGTGGATTTCCAATAAACAAATCGAAACTATGAAGTGAAGCAAGGATATAGTATATGCATAAATTTGCCAATATTGTTTCTTTTAGGATGCTATGATAAACTTATTAATGATCTTGAAAACTATTAAAAAATATCTTCCATTAAATCTTATCTTCGAATTTTGAGAAATGTTCAACACCCGACTTTTTTGGTCCCATTAGTGGCGTTTATCATCTTCCTGCAAGTTGTCCAATATAAAACAAGTAATCTCAAGAAGATGATATTATTATTCTTATTAATTTTTCTCCACGAAACACGAAATGTCACATTATAACTCGAGATATGTATAAGAAACGCGTTTTAATTATCATTATATTTTCGTTTTGTAATTATAGAGAATGTCTTCATCAATGTATATGTATATATCATTAATCCGTTCTCAAACTCAATAAGATACCTTGCTACGCTGGTTATAAAGGACATTACACATTCAATTATAGCGATAGAATTTAATTGAAGGTATCAACAAAAGATGGATTGAATAGAAACGCTTATCGGCAAGTCCAAGAGTTAACATCACATTTTTTTCCTTTTGGGCAAAGGGCGCCTGGCATGCATTCGTTGCTTGCGGGTGTTGGTGTTGGTGTGGTTGTCGTGGTGGTTGTTCTAGTCGGAGTGGTTGTTCTAGTCGGTCTCTTGCCGCCTCTTCCGCCTCCCCCACCTCCACCAGTGCCAGTCCGTTTGCATTTCCAGCTGTTAGCATCACATTTATATCCTTTCGGACATAAAGCTCCAGGCATACAATCATCGAGAGCGGATGTTGGAGATGTAGTTGTCGGAACTGTCGTGGTCGTTCTGGTAGGTCTTTTACCTCCTCTAGGTGCATCGAGGGATTGCTCGTCCGTTTTCTGAGTCTGTTTCGCAGAGGCAACAACTACGATGAGAATTAAGATCAAGTAAAGGGACTTCATTTTGATTATTTGAAAATCTTTTTTTCTTTTTGATAATATTTTTTTGATCAACAATAAATAATATATTCAAAAATGGGTCAGTACAGGCGAGTTCTAATCTCGAATTCAACTCCTCGTTCAGTAGAAGAATCTTATTTAAATCGATAGTAAAATGCAGTGAGTTACAGCAAAACGGTAACATTATTAGAATGTTCTTGGATTTTGATCAGTGGAGCCTCTTTCGCTCCCTTCGAAGATTTTGCAACTTTATTGAAAAATGTCATCCTAATGCTTCGTCTAAGTGTCAGCAAGTGTTCACTTAGTATGGCACCAAATGCAACTATGTGGAAGCAGGTCCAACATGAGAAGATCATAAATTTTCAAGCTACTGTTTTAAATTCAAGGGTGAAAAGATTAATGAATTTTGTAGATTCGTACAGTACCTACTGAACCCAATTTTGAAATAAACGCCAATAAAGAGTTTGAACCCACACGAGAGGGTGAAGAAAAGCCTCCATGAATGAGAAAGGCACACAGCACGAAGCTTATGGGTGCCCAAAAGAACCAAGGCTCTCAGAATCGAAACTGAATCTCTACTTTCCGACGGCTCAATTTCCTTCAAGACAGATCATGAGCAATTTCAAAAGGGAACCTAAAGCTCGTTCATCGTTCTCGTGAAAAAACGAAATAAGAAAAGGGTTTTCGAGGGATTCCCAACAAAATGCTTCCGCAGAATAACTTATGGACTTTGCCAGTAAATGTTCGATGATGCAAATTCAAAAATATGCTGGGTTTCTGGCGAGATGGTTGTGGCCTGTATGCTCTAACAAGAAGGACCTTTCGAGCACTCAAGCTCTCATCATTTTTTTTTTTGGGAACTGAACAACAAGAATCTCAATATGATATCTCACAACGCCTGAAACCTAACTTAAGGAAAACAAGGGGCAAGTAAAATGGACCCTGGAGAATGATTACTCGTGTGATTATGAATGCGCAGGAGATTGAATCGAAAAGATGTGGAAGAAACCCAAGGAATAGCAAATATGCTCACTTTCTTTTTTTTTCCTCTCTCTCTCCTGGGAGCGAAGAGAAGCGCTTGTGACTGTGCATTCTTGGTATATACATGCAAGTTAGTTGCTACTTATGCTTTTCTTTTTACTTCATTGCTAATATTCGTAATTCATTTGTCATTCTAGATGCAATAACTTTAAAAAAAGGTAATCATTGCTGCAGAATTAATCATTGTTTCGAGGTAAACCTCCTTCTACCTGCATTCGAAGCTTTTTTCCAAAAACCTCATAGAATTATCGAGAAAATATTCACACTGTTCTCAGCTAAAAATTGGCCTTAAGATACTCTATGGTTGATTTGAACACACGTAATCGAGCCTATTTGAGAGAGGGAAATCACATTGTCTAAGCTCCACTTAGCTCTGGGCTTTGAGATTTAAATGCAGGCGTTTGAATTTTCTATTATGGAATGATGAGATTAATTTAAACTACTGGTCAGACAAGTACTGGCAAGAGTGCATCAAAAAAGCTTTTTCGTCTCTGAAATTTTTTCCCGAACCCAAATTTCAGATTGCCCTCGCACTCCTATCAAACGAGGTCGTGCAGCTATAGTTCAAATGCACCGATATTCTCTGTTCGAGAGTAAGCATTTTTCAAAAAAAATTTTAAAAATCAGCTCATTTAGATGAACAAAAATGAAATCATCCTCTATGTATCAAAATCCTTTTTGTTGATAATTATAATAAAATCTGCCGAGGTAAAGCATATTTCATCCACCTCTTGAAGAAACTAGTTTTATTATCATTAACAATCTTGAAGTAACAAATTTATTGTATTGCATTAGCATTGAACTTTCTAATCTGTAATTATATATACAAATGACGGGTATTGTGAAGCATTTCATCAAAGTGGCTAGGTTTGTGCAAATATTCAGAGTAATGACTTTTCTATTGAGCAAGATGATTCGTCAAAGCGGAATTTTTCGATTCTTCTAGAAGGGTTCTAAGTGAGCATAGTTTAGAACATAAAGTCATACTTCTTCTTTATTTCAAGTAAGCTCAAATGAAAGAACATAGAAAATAACTTATACATTCAATACAATTCATCACTTGGAAAGTAGATCTGCAATTTAAAATGCTATTGGCACCTCTTGCAGATTGAATTTGGACTTGAATAGTGAGACTTTGTTCAATGTGTTGAACTTTTATACCGCTCGATCAAGATTGATCTTAATTTCATTTTTCATCAAAATTTCGAATTAAGATATTGGGAGTTATTAATTATTTCCGCGAATTGTAATTGGAACTTCGAAGACTTCCCAAAGTTCAATGAAAAAGAAAAAGCTCTTCTGGTCTTTTTAACCTACTTTCGTACACTCTGGTTTTGCGACCCTCCACTTCTTTCAAGAAATAGAGTTTGAGAGTACAGTACTCGCAAATGATTGGCTCTTGGAAAAATATCTCTCTCATTCAGTTTCGTCATTCAGAGAGTAATGAAATGTCAGCCTATAAAGAAAAGAAAACAAAAAGAAGACTTAGAATCCATTTTCAAAGGTCATTCAAACAATGCGTAACCTGGCTCAAGCCGATTTAGAGAATTTTTTGAATCTACTTTGATCATTCGAACGAAATCTTATAATTTAATTAATCAAATGCAAACTATGTCGAGCAATCTCCCACCACTTCCATCACTCATCAAGAGCCAATTCAAAGATTTTACACTCACCACTGATAAGAAGAGTCTATCAACCTCAATCTTCTTGACTTATTCTGCTGTCTCCGTTTCAGATGACCAACTTTACACCATCAGATTTCTCAATCATGAGTCTGAAACGTATCAAAAGAACCGAAATACTGCTGTTACTCTCTATTTCCAAGAGCTCTTCTATCTCTGTGCTCGATTTGGATCATTTCTCTCTGAAGAAGAGGGTGTATATGACAGCATGAAGCAAGACTCGTTGATAGACTTCAGGAACTTTTGTGTGGAAGGAGACTCCATTGCATTCGTTATGAAAGAAAGTCATTCTCTTTCAAATATTCTCTCAAATGATAAAGAAAAGCCAGCTCTTGATACCGAGAAAATGCTCAAAGAGATATACGCAAGTCTAAACTTTATTAAATCACGATTTGATATTGCCACTATCAATATGAATCCAGAGAACGTTTGTGTTGTGAGAGATAGTAAGACTGATGATGGAGCTCCAAGTTTCAAGTATTACCTGTCAGGATGGACTTCGAAAATAGAAGGTCCATTTGCTCGTTATGCTCCTCCAGAAGTAGTAACAGAGCAGGACCTCAAGAAGATCAGAGAAGCAAATTCAGCTGCAGAAATTTATGCTTTAGGACTGATTGGATTGGAAACTACTGGTATTGAGTATAAAACTTGGAAATCGTTGCCTTCTCTAGAAGATGATGAGATTTACGAGTCTGTTCTTTTCACTATGATGAAAAAGGTTGATAAACTGAGAAATGAAGCTGAAAAGCAGCAAAATGAGAGTCTTAATAAACTACTTATTGCAATGTTGAAGAAAAGTCCCTCTCAGAGAATTGAAGAGACATCGAAGGCAATAGCAGAAAAATTTAAATTTCCTAACAATGTGATGTCAGTTCCAGAAGGAGGAAATTTAAATCCAAATCAAGAGGAGGAGCAGAAAATCGATGAGATAATAAATAAAATCATCAAATTGCCAACAAATCTCGCAAGCCCTCAAATACAATTAGAGAAATTAAATCCCATGATTAAGGGGGCTTTTCAAAGCGCCCAACCCCAGCAAATATTAACTATCTCCATTAGTAATAATCTATTGGCAAAAATGGATCGCTTAGTACTTCGAAGTAACACAACCTGGACAAATTTGGAAGTTCTGAGCTTCAGCAACCTCACACAAGGAGATAAAATCGCCGATGCATTAGGCTCCAATAATTCTTGGAAGAAGCTTTGGAAATTTGTATTTACCAACAATAACTTGACTGAGAAAGGAGTTGCTGCATTAGCAAATAACACTTCATGGCCAAACCTTGAAGAACTGAATTTATCGAACAATCAATTGAGACCTGAAGCAGTTGACGCGTTAGCAAAGAATACGACTTGGGTTAACCTAAAATGGTTAGACTTAGCAAATAATCAACTAGAGGAAAAAGGAGCTGAGGCTTTGGCGAAGAATGAAAGCTGGACGCAACTAAAAATACTAAACCTCACAGATAACAAATTAGGAGAGAAGGGAGCTATAGGTCTCGCTAAGAACACAAGCTGGAAGGCTCTAAAAAAATTGAATTTGAATAATAATCAACTTGGTGATGGTGGAGCAGAGGCTATCTGCAAGAATGAAACCTGGATGGGGCTAGAGATCATTGGATTGAGTGGCAATTCAATAGGCCCAAGAGGTTTTGAAGTTCTGTTAAAAAATCAAAAATGGCAGCATATAAAGGAAATATTACTGCCAGACTCTCAATACGGTAGTTATAATTATCAAAACACCGTCATTAAATTCTGGCATGATGGAATTGACCAATTTGTTCGAAATTATGGACGCGGGCCTAGACGCAATTATTAAAGAAACATGTCCAAAATCTGGATTTAGGTTTTGCAAAAATTCCTTATGATTTATGATTTGATTCGTATGTATCTGCTAGCATTGAAACCAAATTGCATAACACAAGCCTACTAAATACACATTGAATGAGTTGCTGGCCTTTTTCATCAGTTCTTATCGGTCAAAGAATGTATTTCAAGAATTTTCCTTTCAGACCTGAAGGTCTTGAAGGAAATTGTTTTTAAAGTAGCATTGTTTCCAGACAAAGACACAGGGAAATGACTGTAAACAGCCTTCTTTGTGATTTACTGACCACGAACAAATTTTTTGTTTTCCAACTGAACTCTACAACGGAGTTTAAAAACAAAAAAATTGATTTGTCATTAGAACGAACTGCAATTACTTGAAGCTTACCCAGGAGTCACAGGAGTCAGTGAAAATTGAAGATCATATCGCATTTGCTCAATTCTTTTTCCGCAAAAACTGCACCTGCGAGATAAAATCAAGTGATTGTTTTTTTACAAAAGATCAACAAAATTGTCACAATTAAACGCTTCTGATCTCGAAGCAGCGTAAATAACACAATAAATTTAACAACCTGGAAACTGATGTTGGAATGTTGTTTACGATTATAACAATCAAAGGTATAGTTACCAATAGTACCTAAACTTGCTCGCTGTTGATTAATCGTTTCACATTGTGTTGAAAGCAATTTTTTTTTTTCTCTCTCTCTTCAAAGATCATCGTTAATAACTATTCAACTCACAAAAATCTATTAGCCAAATTAATCGTTAGTGAAGGAAGGATATTTTCTATTAAATTTTCTCAAAAAATATTATTTTCTTCAAACATCATTATTCTATTCATAATGCCACCGAATTTGAAATTGTTTTTGAGAGTCCCTGTTAAATTTTGCTTATAAAGTTGTATTATCATCAAACTTCACTCTACTATTGCGAATTGAGAGAGTAATATTACTCTAAATCGGCAGTACCTCCTTCATGCAAAGAACATTTCGTATTTTATGACAGTTCATATCGAAACTGATCAGAATTTAATCAAGTTTCAGAAGATTTTAAAACTTTAAAGGTGGGCCACCTCAGGAGGCTATTCTCATATATACCAATTTCTCGGGTTCCATTTTAATGATTCTCCTCCAATAGAAATAACTTGAACCCATAACAGTTTAATATGCGAAATTAATGCTTCCCATCTCAATTTATATTTCACTATCATAACACGTGACCTTCCTCCCAACGAAATTCAGTATTTTTTTCATTTAAATGATTTTACCACCAGAACCTCCACCTCTCTCTCGCTCTTTAAAAAATGAGCAGACGCATATGCCGATATAGGATATCTAATTTTAATAATTGCTTATTAGTTTATAAATTCATTGAGATCTCAATGTCTGAACAGAAAACAGTCGACTCAAAAATTCCTACCTCATTCAAGGAAAGATTCTCACAGGAGCAATGGAAGCAGATCAAAGAAAAGATCTATCTGCTTAATTCACATAACGAAGAGCAAACCATTCCAGATATCATCCATATCCTTGAATTCTTGAAGGAACTTAACGCCAGCAAAGGCCCAGATGAATTCTTCGGGGATCCGACCATCAAGAATTGGTTTTACAACGAGTTTATGGCCGTCACTGCGAAAAACTTCATCAACACAAGAACTTTCAACTCAAAGGACGTCCTTAAAATGGTAAATCAGATCCTAGAAGAGATGACGCTCTTCTGGGTCAGCCGGCTGTCCGAGGACAACGTTAAACTAGCGGAGATGGCAAGGGTCATCCTTGATCCTACTCGAGCCTATTACAAGACCAACGACCAAGAAGAAATTACCTCATCTCTTTTGGTACGCAGTTCTTTCTATTTACGATTTGATTCTCATGCCTTCTTTTAGAGCTCGTTGATGAGAGACCCTTCAAATACTCACCTGCAATGGGTCGCCAGCCTCAAGGAGGGCGACTTGGTTGATGCTGTGAAGATCGAGCAGCACCATAAGAAAATCTGCTGGTCAAGAGCCAAAGTCGTTTCTGTCCTTGAAAATCACATTAAAATCAGCTTCCTTAATGACAAAGAGACCTTTAATAGGTATATTCCATCGAACTGGTCAGATGCTTGAGCTTTTCTGCTTAGATATTTGGATAAAGTTGCCAGTGCAAATGAAATCATGCCTTTTGGCACGAAGACCCAAGACTATGACTGGAGAATGAGCATCAAGGTTGGAGATATTATTGACGTCTGCGACACTTCTAACATCTGGTATAATTCGACCGTGCTGGATGTGAGCATCCAAAAAACAAGCGAAGACACCGAGATTAAACAAGTTTTCGTTGGATACCGAGTCTACTGCGAGAACGGTGACAAAGTCGACGCTGAAGGCAAAAAGTTCTCGGGCTGGTCCTCTCGATATGACGAGTGGCTCTCTGTTACCAATCCTCGTATTCAACCGTAACTCTTTTATTATAGTTGATCTGTGCTTACTTATCTTATTATTCAGTCGCAACCGCATGGCGAAGAAACTTTATATGGCAAGCAGCAGTTCTAGCGACGACCCCCAAATCGAAGACTCCAACGACCACGTTTGCTCGGTTAACAAGGAGAACCAAAAAATTTATTGTATTACTCGTCAAGGCCATTGTCGCTCAGTTTTCCTTGTGTCTCTCTTGAACAAGATTGGAACCATGGGCGTCTTTGATAAGATATTAGAGAGAATTTCCGACAAAACTAAGTGGTGTCCGATCGATTTAACGTCGAATTATGTCTCGATGTTGGGCAACTGTCACGCAGTTTTCCACAGAGAGTTTGCGCTTGAATACATCCCTAAATTAAAGAAAGCCGTTTGGGAGAACGTGTTGAAAAGCCCTGATTCAAACACAAGAAACTTCACTAAAGAAAAAATCGAAGGGATCTATAACGCGTTTGATCACCTTCTTAAGAGAGTTTACTCGATCCCTGAGAAGCAGGAGATGATCGAAACGTTCAATTTGGAGATCGCCCTGATGTGCTTCGAAACTGATTTCTTAGAAAGAAAGCTCCAAGGTATCAAAGCGCTACTCGACATCATCAAACAGATTAAATACGGCAACGCAAAGTTCCTCACTTCCACTTATTTGGTAACAAAACCACTTTGAAAAGCTTGTATCGTGATTATTTTACATTATTAGAATGGCATTATAAGAAAGTACGAGATCTTCGATAAGATCTATGGAAAACGAGGACACTTATCCATGATCCAGCGCTCAGCTGAATTCTTAAAACATATGATCAACGAAAGCGCAGTAGAGCCTGATCAGCTTGAACTTATATGGAGCGCAACTCAAAAAGGTGATAAAGAAGCGAAATTGGCTGTCTATAAGGTCTTTACTGACATCGCTCTGCATTTCAAAGCCGAACATCTCAATTTTATCAGAACAAAAATCTCAGAAATTCCAGCCAATGAGATCATTTCAGAGGAAATCGAGCTTGTTTACGAACTGAGCAGGTATTCGATGCGGCCAGTCTCTTACATGAAAAAGAGCTGCAGTTTCTACTGGAATAGCATCATTGGAGCCTCTTCTCTGCAGTCAGGAGCAATCGCTGAGCAGGTGCTCAATCGCTTCTGTGACATAATGAAAGGGTGGGAGATGCGAGACCAGCGATTTGATGTCCTCCTCGACTGTATCGCCAACATCGAGAAAGATGTCTCGGTGCTCGCTTCTATCAAAATTATGAAGAAACTCATCGATAACTACCCTGCGTCTGCATCAGCATCCGAGCAATATACCAAGGCTACGTGCATTGACCATCTCATCGCAGAAAAAGGTCTATTGAAAGCCCTGATACACGACTTGAAAGAGTTCAAAACCAATGTGAAATCTAAATTACAAGGCAAAGAGACGCCTACAGAAGCCGAACTTGATAAGGTCACAGGAGATAATAATAGTTACGTTACTCATATTTCTGAGAGATTATCCTTCATTCATTTTGGTAAAGCAAAACTGCCTTTCAGCAATGATCTAACTTTAATTAGTTTTGAGTGGCAGCACTGCGCAGGTGAACCTGACATTTGATTTGTTGAAGGAAATCTGGGAAACGATTATCAATAGCGCGTTTATCAAAGCTGAGAGAGATGTGTTGTATAAATGGCTCAAAGACTCAACAGATTCCAAGGCAGCTTTCCCAATGAGCATTGAAGACTTGATTAAGTTTTTCAAGGAAAAGATGACTGATATTCGCGAGAGCAAGTTCATGACGCCTGAAGGATTCTACTGTTTCAGGAATTTCTTCCTGCTTATCAACGAGAAACTTGGAAAAATCAGCAAACCTGCTCCAGTCACCAACACTGTGACTCACTACCCAAGCGGTTATTCTCAAGTGAATGGGACCTATTATGCCTCATATTCCTACAATCATGATGATAAAAAGGATGGCCAGGTACATAAATAAGCGTTTTTCATGTGTTTTTCATGTTAAATTTTATCGCATAGAACGGCACAGAGTTTAAAGTCCTCGCGTTCCCTTCAGAACTAGAGGGTGTTCAGTCACTCTGGGAAATCATTCTTCAAACCGAAAGCGAAGATGTTGTTGAGAAAGCCATCGAATTCCTAAACAAGTTATACTCATCAGTTGGAGACGAACTCGAAGGGAAAAAGACCGAGCTCATCCACGAATTTTTCGGAAACTGCATCTCAAGGCTCAACTCGATCATTAGTAATCAAAAATCCTACACTGAGCAAGCCCTGACTTCTGGCTGTCTCCGCTGCTTGCAGCTAATTCAATCCATTATGGACGAATCTGAGAAGAAAGGTGTTGGAAGTCTCATGTCCCATAGCGCTTTGGTTAAAGGGGAGCTTCTCACTTTTACCGTCACCAATGATATTACCTCCGGAGGCGGTGTCCCAAAAAAGATCGAACTCAGAGTCTACAGCAATATCACGGTATTCGAACTCCGAGTGGAAATTGCCAAGCAAGCAAAAACTTCGTGGGATCAGGTTAAGCTACTCAGGTACATGAGTCAGAAAGAAATCAAAGACACAGAAAACGGTAAAACGATCGGTGATCTCAGAATCAAGAACGGCGAGACACTCACCGCTGCGAAGAGACCTACTCCCCCGATTCCTCAAGCGAATTTGCTGATGGCTGATGGGTCGTTGAACCCTGCCGCCAGGAAGATCTTTGTTGAATGGTTCGAAATCTTCTCTGAAAACGGCAAAATGAGTCCTGATAACTGCGCTGCTTTCATCAATTCCTGCACCAGCGACGGATGCTCTGGTGAAGACAAGCGTGTCAAGGGAGTTTTCGCCAATCACGACTCCGATCGAGACGGCTTCATGTCTCAAGAAGATTTCGTCGATTTCTACTATACTGCCTGCAAGAACCGTCCTAATGTCGTTTGGAGCAATTTGGCCTCTCATCACTACCGAAACGATCTCAAGAAGCCTTCAGAGATTGAAGAGGAAAAGATAGATATTAAAAACCTGCCAAGGTACTTCCTCACGATGAACCAGGAGTACTTTAAGCTCATCTTCTCTCTCCTTGACTATGGAGGAAAGATCGCTATTGAAGCCTGGAAGCTCCTTAACCGCTTGCCGACTTCTCCTGAGCTGTTTAAGGAAATTATCGAGTTAAAAGGCGTTCGTGGTGAGCAATCGAAGAACTGGGACCTCATCCTCGATTCTAACTCGATTTATAAGCTGCTGTATACCCTCCATGTCATCGAGTTCCTCATGGAGGATGAGAACGAAAAAGACCCTGGAGAGGAGTCTATCCTCGAGATCCTGAGCTCGGATGATCCGAAGATCCAAGAGTACAAGAAGCAGTGGCGAGCTGACTTCATTGCGAACGGTGGTTTCGAGCACTTGTTTAGAATTTTCAATAAATTCACTAAGAAGGAGACCGTGCTGCTTAGTATCTTCGACAAGCATATCCTATCCTTCATTTTGAAGATATTAAAGAACTATCTTACCGCTACTTTTGCGTTTAAAGTCCCTGGACTATATCGAAATATTTCATTCATCAGACTGTTCCACCTCAACCTTGATTTCATCAGCGACTACCTTCGAACTGAGGGAAAAAGCAACGAATTTATCGTCGAAGACGGACCTAAAACAATTGAACGAAAATCTTCCATGAGTCAAGAATCCACGGTACCCGCCCCTGCTGACATCAAGCGCAAAATGTCCAAGGATGACTCCATCAAGAAGAAGGAGGCTGAAGAGAAGAAGAAAGAGAAGATCAAAATCGAGGAAACCCCTGATTTTATTGCTTTAGTGGAGAAACTTTCCGGAGATCTGGGACAGCACATTCTTTCGACGATCAATTCGAAGGAATTAGTCAAGCTTTGCGTTACCCAAGCCATCGATTTGTTGAGCAAGGCCATCGATTTCGAGAGTGAGGACAGATTGATCCTTGAATACACTCTCTCAATCCTCACGGCGATGCTGTTGTATGACAATTCTCTTATTGAGTATTTGGTTAATGCTGAAAACTCGCCTGATAACCTCCAGAACGGAAAAGAGTACATCCTTGAAGGTATTTTCTGCACGAAGAGTCTCAACGTCAGGAAATATTTCGCGTCAGCCTTCTATATCCTCAGCAGACAGACCCTGCATTATAAGAATGGGTATCTGAGCAAATATATCATCAAGATATTCCTTCAAAACCTCCCTGATTCGCAATCAGAGAATCGAAGGGACTGCAATCAGTACTTCGACTTGTTGTGTAAATTGATTGAAGAGACTTACCAAAGCGGAGGGGCGAAAGATGATAGTGAGGATAAGTCCTTAGACTTCAGCTTTTTAATCGACTCGACGATAAATCAACTCAAAGCCCATTATTCAACTGAGAAGAGATCTGGTACTACCATCAATGACAAAATTCTCATTGGTTTCTTGAACCTCTGCGAAAAAATCATCCAGGTCAAGCCACATTTAAGAGACACCGCTGGTGACCCTCAGAAGCACAACCTCGTTCATGAGATCTTTGCTTCCTGTCTCTTCGATATTGCTGACCGCGAGACCGATTTCCCCCACTACTGCGAAGGCGTAGATGCTAGTAAATTCTCAAGAGACTATGTCAAATGCAAGGGAAGAGATTCAAGATCCATCGCCTACAAGCTCCTCGGCACGCTCTGCAGGGGCCACGAGAGAAATCTTAACATCCTTTTGAATGACCTCTTGACCCTGATGAGCAAGATCCCTATAGCAAATAATTGGGCGTACTCACCTAGTGGAGATAGCAAATCCTTCTGGGGTTATGTTGGTATCAAGAACCTTGGCTGCATCTGCTATATGAACTCAATGCTCCAGCAGTTCTATATGACACCAGCCTTCAGGTACACGATCATGATGGCAGATGATAAGAAAGAGCTTAACCTAGTGCCTAAGGACAACGGTAAATACATGGTCGACGACAATGTCCTGCACCAGCTGCAGAAAATGTTCGGTTTCTTAGAGCTCAGCGACCGTCAAGACTACAATCCCCATGAGTTCTGTTTCTCTTTCAAAGATTTCCAAGGAAACCCTGTTAACACTTCGATTCAGCAGGACGCTCAAGAGTTCTTGAATATGATCTTCGATAAGCTGGAGACCGGATTGAAGAATACCCCTTTCAGGCATATCCTCAACAGCGTGTATGGAGGCAAGACCTGCCAGCAGCTGATTTGCTCGAACTGTCACTACGTGAAGAGCCGTGATGATACTTTTTACAATTTGTCTTTGGAAGTGAAGAACATGAAGACAATTTATGACTCGTTGGAGAAGTTCATCACTGGCGAGGTCATCGACGACTACTTCTGCGATAACTGCAAGAAGAAAGTCTCCACGACCAAGAGAGTCTGTGTGTCTCAGCCCCCGAACGTTATGATTGTGCATCTGCAAAGGATTACCTTCGATTGGGAAGCCTTGGTGAACATAAAGGTCAACAGCCGACTTGAGTTCCCTCATGAGCTGAATATTGAGCCATACACACAGGACGGACTTGAATGGCGTGAGAAGCTGAAGGAAAGAGAAAAGAAATCCAAGAACTCCGGATCGCCAACTAAGAAAGAGAAACCAGAAGCAGGGGAAGAAGACGCGAAGCCAAAAGACAACGAAAAAGAGGATGAAGAGATTAAAGAAATTGAACAACCAGAAAACAAGGAAGCCCCTCCAGTGGAAAGTGAGGAGCCGCTGGGACCATATCAAAAGCACCCAAAGGAGTATTATGAGTACCGCCTAGCAGGTGTCGTGGTGCATTCTGGAGTGGCTGAAGCGGGACATTATTACTCCTTTATCAATACCAATAGAGGCGACCCTAGCAAGAGAAAAGAAAAAGACAAATGGCTGGAATTTAACGATTCTACCATCAGAGACTTTGATGTGAAGAAAATCGAGGCTGAATGTTTCGGAGGAGCTACAACCGACTCGTCTGATGATGTCTGGGGCGGAAAGGATAAATCTCGAAACGCCTATATTTTAGTCTATGAGAGAGTGGTGAAGGATCCTATTAAGATGGCAGTTTATGAAGAAAACGAGGCGAAATTCCTTGAAACTTACCTTGATTTAAAGAACCCTGAAAATTCTAAAAAGTTCCAGGTCCATGATGCAGAGCCGAACCCAGAGGAAAAAGACTCTAATCCTCACAAGATCTATGAAGTTGACTACTATGGAATAAGGAAATTCGTACCAAATTCCGTTTATAAGGTACTGTCACTGATCGTTAACTCTTCCGTTAGCTTACATTCTCTTTGTTTTGTTATATTATAGAAAGTATGGGACGATAACCACAAGTTCATGTTCGAGCGCCACTTGTACAATGAAGACTTCTTCAAATTCATCAAAGAAGTGTGCAATGCGATCAAGATGCCTGAACTCAACAGCGAAAACGTCCATGAGTTCATCTTTAAAGGCTATAAAGAAATCCCCGAGAATAGCAAGCAGAGCTACCTAACGATCATCAAGATCCTTGCTAATCTCATTTACTCTCTTCTCTCGAAGGCCAGCGATAATAATGTACACCTCTCCTTTATCAATTTCTTTAAAATAATTATTATTTCTCGAAACCCTAGCAACTCCACGATATTTGCACTACAATGAAGCACTTAATGAGCATCGTACCAGAATCTGCTTACGAGTTCTTCGATAAGGTCGTATTAAAAGATATGAAATACACAGAAGATCTCATCACGGCTTGCCCTGACCGTACCGTTCGCTACAACGTTGGCCAAGTCATCCTCCACGCGATAAACGTCATGGTTTCGTTCTACGGATTCGATTTATCGCTGAAGAAATTCGAAGGCAAAGGCCCAGAGATCGAGAAAGCGACTGAGAAAGGCCCTCTGCAGATCGAGTACAGTATCGTGAAACTCTTAGAGCGACTGCTGGCGCTCATGCCTGTGGAAATGGCGAAGAACTGGACCAAAAACGGACAGTACTTGGAGTTCTGGAGAGATTTCGCATACGCTGGTACTCCACAAGTCAGATATCTGTACCAGAAGCAAATGATTTCATTGTTGATCGATTTCTTCCTCGAAAAGAAATCGCCTTTGGGTAATGAGATCTCGGAGCACAAGCACACCATGGGCAACAAATACGCCAGTCCTGAGTTCGATTCATTGATCCAAACAATCGCGATATTGGTTCGAAGGTCCAAAGTCAGCAATAATACAAAGGGATTACCAAACACTTCCTTACATCACCTTGAGGTATAATGACACGATATATTATCTATGAACTATAATCTGTATTTCTTTACTAGCAATTTGAATTAAGCACTAACGACAGCAAGTGTCTCGATTGCCCTGACTTCTATGAGAAAGTGATGACTGATAAATACGATTCATCAGCGTTTGGCACCCTCGTTGAGCATTTCGCTTTCGAAAACGAAGGGTTCTCAAATCAGTTAGCCGTGCTGATTCTCAAGGGACTTTGCAAATCTAACCACGAGGAAGCGCGGCCTTTCCTTGAAGCATTGACTTACTTCTTAAACATCAATGATTCTCTTCAACCTAAACGTATTGAATGGATACTTGGGTTCCCTCAGCCGCTCATTCATTCCATCCGAAATGGCCAAGATTCATTCGGAATGTACGGAAATAACGCTATCGATGATCTCATCTATACCTATGAATCTCCTTTGCCTCTTGAAAGCGGCAGTACATCTCTGCTCAATCTGACCCTTCAGAACAGAAGAAAGCTTGAAAACTTATGCTTAGCGTGCTTACGTCAGATTCTTATCCTTTGCGAGATAAACCCAAGAGTCTTCGAGTACTTTATCAGCCTTCCAGCGCCAAGTTACCAATACGCGAAGTTCACTGATTGGATCCGACCGTTCCTTGATTCTTTCATCGCTGACGCAAAGAGATATTATTACGCGGGCTCCACAAAAGAAGAATTAGGAAATGAAACGCTCAAGCTGTTTAACTCTCTTGAAGAGAAGCTTAACCAGAGAATCGCTTATAACCAAGAGATAATCGCAAGCTTCCGAGGAAAGAACCAGAAACTGAGCAAAGACACAAACGGCTTGGAAGAGTCAAAAGAAGGCACTGAGAACGACTCTATGATGAAAAAGGAAGAATCAAAACAACCTAACGACGCTGCTCCACCGATACTTAAAGACCTGACTCCGATTTATATCATCGGAGAAACCAAGAGCCAAGAGAAACTGAACGAGATTCCGCTATTTATTGAAGGAACTCAAAGCGTTGTCGTAACCGAATTCCAAGAACTTGTCTACATAACTGAAAGTCTCCCAACCGGCTCGAATAACATGGCGTTCCCGTCATCAGTCGTGAAAGATACATTTATCCGAGCTCAATGCATTAAACCTGAATCCGCTCTCGCTCACTTCATCCAACCGAAAACTTACGGCAATGCTGCTACTCATATCCCAGCCGCACAGCATCATCCACCTAGACCAAACAACAACGAAAATCTCGATAAAGCCCATGCTGATCACTCTGAATATCAGAACCCTACGAAAAAAATAAAGGTGTCCAATGACGTTGCTGAGCCAAAACCAGCCCAACCAATCGCAGCAGGCATTGACCCAGGTATTCTATAACAAACAATCCTTTCCTTAGTTTCCTATTATTCCCAGCTCAACAAGGCGCTGCAAACGGTCAGCCCATTCCCGTTGCCGACATGGGTAAGCCTATTGCACCTACACAGAATAATCCCGTTGCCCCGACACAAGATAACCCTGCTGGACCCACACAAAACAATCCCGTTGCACCTACACTCAATAATCCTCAGAAGGAAGGTAAACTAAATAGATAGTCTAATTTAAGATTTCAAATTTGTTATCTTTAATAGAGGAGAGCAAGCAGCAGTCTCCTGTGAAGAACAGCAAAGAAGAGACTAAAGAGGACGCGGACAAGACTCAATCGACTGAAGCTCCCAAAGTGGAAGAGGTGGAGTTGGAAGGACCGACATTCGTTTACGAATTGAATCCAATGGTGCGAAGATTCGTTGTGGCTAATACCACGTCTGCTCCTTATGCTGTCAGCATGACGCTGGTTCCAAAGTCTAAAGAGTTCTTAAACTTCAGAATTCCGTGCTCGACGTTCCAAGCGACCCTGCGACCGAAATCTTCAGCAAATCTGTTGACGTTAGTCAAGATATTCCCAGAGATCGACTGGGCTGAATATGATGTTAATTACGAAATCCAAAAGGTTGATAGCGCACATTCCAAAGGGAAAGAGGGAGGCTCAGCGAAGAAGGCTACTTTCAATATCAGAAAGGTTGAGAATGTGATTCCTTAAACAAAAAAGCACATGGAGATTGCTATAGTTACTTTGGAGACCTGCGAAGGACATAAAGAATAAACATTTAAGTTCATAAGTTGGTAATTCATACATATACCTTATGAAGCTATATAAATATATAATCTATAAATCATAAGAGTAATTATGGCCTATCATCATTTTCATGAAAAATTTCAACATAAAAAGAGCTAACACTTTTCTTATCGCCGCTGTCTTCACTATTTGGTGGAGGATTGGACTAATTCTTTATATTTATTTGTATTTTCTATCTGATGAGATCCAATTCATCATGATTCCTGTAGTAGTCATTCATGTAATGCAGTTGACTGAAAAATTTAGATTATTCTAAGGTATATATATATAGGCTCAGCAACTTATGCTAGGGAATCTCTATTTCTTTAGTTAATCTCTTGTTGTTAGCTAATCTTCCTTTATAACCAATTATTTATTTACACGGTCCGCTGCCAGACAAAATACATGCGTTCTGTGCATTGAAATTTGATAATATTACTCGTAGAGACAGTTAGCTATCTCCAACATTTTAAATGCCAGTGCAAAATATACTGACTTATAACTAAACAATAAAATTATTGATATTGTTTTTGGATTCGAAAACGAATGTATAAATTTTTTGAATTTTTATGAACTTGTAATTTCACTTCTCTCACATTTATTCCCAAAATGGTTCACTTTCTTACCTAGCACTTCACTCATCATCATTCAGAACAGTTTTTCTAGCATTCAAAAATTAGAGTTTGAATTATGAATTTGAAAAATTTTGACTTGCAGACAACTAGTAGTTGGCGATAAGGAGACTACATATGAAACCCATTAGAAATTTAATCGTGAAAAAGGGTTCCCTCGGCGGCAGACAGAGAAAAGCAAAAAAATTGAAAAACAAAAGGAAACTGAAATATAGATATTAAATTTAATAAAATAATACAATTAGTTTTGAATTCAAAATTAGAGAGAGTGAAAGAGAGTGATGGCTGATTTAACACGATCTAATCTGAATGCTGGGCAACAACCTCAGTCGGCAACTTCAGGACTAGGAGGATTGGGAATGTCTGCCGCCAACACCGAAAACATGCCAAGAAGGAGAAACGTTGAGTTTGAAGAAAGAGGATCTCCAACTTCAAAAAATGTGAACGAGGCTGTACTGGATCTACTACACAGACAAGGAGTAATAGGAGAAGGTGGGACACTGAATGAAGAAGCCGCCAAAAATCTAACAGAAGACCAGAAAAAGCA
>ENA-UOUE01000941-UOUE01000941.1-compost-metagenome-genome-assembly--contig:-NODE-941-length-21014-cov-8.356689_pt1 | contig 21014 bp, 11 predicted proteins | sample MGYA00238146_ERZ747223 | MGnify/ENA primary metagenome ERZ747223 (study PRJEB28781, sample SAMN06268865) | compost metagenome | isolation source: single cell | place: USA: California, Emeryville, Joint...
GTAACATGTGCTGCTGCATTGAAGATAATCGCAAAACCAGCACAGTGATAGTGTTTGAGTGCTTGAGTTTTTCAAATAAACTTAACAACAACGATTCCTCTTTAGCTACTTAACTAGCACTGCTGTTTCTATAACAGCAACAGAATGGGAGGAATCATCAACTATGGTTGAAGAAATGAGTTTTTTTGATCCACTTTCAATCGTTGTCCTCGTGATCCATTCTTTCATCACGAAAGATTGGTAGGCCGAAGTTTGGAAACTTGCTATAGCCTTGAAAGCCAAAGCTTCTGATTCCAGTCAGCATTCTCACTCGAAAGAACTAATTTTGCACCATACATAATAGAACACACGTTTTTCTCACTAAAAGCTTCTGAATCAGCATACACTCTCTTCGTAATGGCTCATTGTGTATTGGCCAGGTTAGCGATAAACCTTTTGCAACAAATAGAAATCTCACTCTACTCTTCAACTCTGGGGTCGATGTTAGGGCTGTTGCCCTTGTGAGAACCAACTCAACGGAAAAATACTCTATTCATTCGTACTCAGTTACTTTTTTCCGTTGTTGGTGAGGCAGCTATGAAATTCGTAAGAGTAGCAAGATTCTAATTTAGGGGATACAAGCTGATCAACACCATCAGCAGCCCCATTGGTGCGAAGATGAAGACGGCAAAGAGCAACATTAAGAATAAATTATCAAGTTTCTCATAATCATCTCTCGGAGACTTTTCTTTAAGCATTTTGTCAAAGACAGCGTCTACGAAGCCGGAGGCTGATGGACCGTCACCTAAAGTGTTGTATGTCTTTCCATCAATAGATATTTGCTTTGTAGCCTCGGTGTCTTTGGTCACAACTCTGCGTTTTTCAATGAATAGTGTATTTATTTTCCAGCCGTTCCTTTCTAAGCATGTATCGATCCATAACAATTTTTGAAAATACCCACCTAGTTATGAATTAATTTAAAATCCATTCAGACTTATTTAAATGTGGCTTCCTCCTAATCAGTCTTCTAATGGAACCTCAAATCATACTGGCAACAATTGACGGATTTATATCTCGTTGTTAGAATGCTTTAGAACAATCGAGATATATTACTCTTCTCTATTGACAACCAATGATCTTTCAGAGTTCACATATTTAAGGTCATTTCGATCTTCTGGAGTTTATCAAGCCACTTGATTACCATTTCTTATTGCGATGGTTATATTGTTTTATTTTTCTCATTATCTACATTTTCCTGTGTTCTGAGCCAGCAACTTCCAAATTCTCCAAAAGGCATTAATTTTATGGTGACTCTCACTTCTCCAATAAATGATTATCGAGAATGCAAAGACTCGTTAGCCATCAGCGTGGCAACGTCCTGGGAATCATTGACGATCTAAGATAATAATTTCCAATCTGACTAAAACAGAGACACATCAGTATTGTTATCCTGCATAAAAGTTTTCATATATGTTCTAATTGTTACTTATATTTATATATGTTTATATCTAAAACTCTAATTCTCCTTTCTTCTAAACAACACAAGTAGTTAAACTCTTTATTACCAAAAATTGTTAGAGACTTTAATCACTTAAATTTAATAATCATGTCCCGCATTCAGCGGCCCACTTACTCCTTATTATAAGAACCTCGCCATTCGTACTCATTTAGAAATCTTTTTTGATCGAGTTGAGATAATTCCTTCGAAAGCAATCTGTGATCCTCCATTTTGCTTGCTTTTTGGAACTTTCTTCTCAAGCAGAGAGTCAACCTCGGGCGTTAGTTCTATAATTAAGCTATTTTAGAAGAGTTACTAAGAAAAGATTACGTGATTTCTTGACAGACTCGCTCTGTCGGTGGTATATCTTCTGCTTCTTTACAAACGCGCGGAGGAAACCAATGCTCTCGTCAGCATGAGTGACGAAATCGAATCCGTGCTTCTTACCAAACCTGATTTGAAGCAGGTAATCGTCAAGTGACTTTTTGGGCAGTCCGACCACTTTGGCTGCGTCTTCAAGTTTCATTTTAACTTCTTTACCAGTCTCAGGGTCAACAAAGCCGTTATATAGATTCCTCCATCTCGTCACGGCATCGAGAACGGTTTTGATCTTCCTGGCATTTTTCTCCTTGGCGCTAGGCTTATGCGTCTCGGCAGCGACTAATTGCTTCGGGATCGGAAGAGAATCAAAAGTTCCTCTAGACTCCTCATGGTCAAGGTCAGTTGACTGGTCATTTACGATATCTAGCTGCAAGTCTTCAATCTCCATCTTTTCTTCGCAAGTATAGTCTTCTTTCATTTGAGTAGCTAAGAGTGGTGTATTCATCGAGTTCACGCTAGGTTGAGTCAGCTTCAATCGTATCTAGTTAGATTGAATGTGTCAGAGGGAAGAGATGACTTGATCCTTACCTGGATGGCCTTGTTGATGACTGGGAATTCTCCAAACGGTATGATGATGTTGGCAGGTAGAGGTCGTCTGCCGCAGCAAATGTACTCGCTCACGGTGTAACTAAAGTAGTGAATATCCTTGTTCTCAGCTGGAAGTTTCTCCATGAACTCCAAAGACTTAACAATATCTGATAAATCGAGCGTATCTCTACTCTTCGGCAAAAATCTGATCTCTTTTACGACGATAGAGGTCTTAGAGTCTTCCTCATCGATGATAACATCAGCCTAAATGAGAAAGAAGAGCGTTTATTTATAAAGGAGGGTCTGGTCAATTACTTTTTGATAATCTTGGAATTCCCAACAGATTTCTGGGAAATAGCGGCTTTTTGTGAAATTGGAAGAGTGGAAGAAGTTTCTATGGAGGGAGGAGGGATGTTAGGGTCAGCAGGTTTCAGAAGCTTACCTTTGAAGTTGAGAGTTGATCATTTAAAATTGAATGTGATAGTGTTGTTTGCGAAAAATTTGTATTTAATAGTTCTAATCCGCTGAAAACCGCTTAAATGCGTGTTTAAACCTCAGATTCTGACCGGGAAAAATCAGTGGGAGAATAAAAGGTTACTAGTATACAGTAATAATCAGCATCAAAACTGGAATTCAGGAAGTCGGAAATTTTTTTGTCTTATGATGATTAACGTTTCAGTAAGGCCGCTATGAGTGGTAAGAACTCTACTTGCCAGCAAGTACGCCACGTGTTTACAAGAACAATGAAGAGAAAGCTCCTATATTTGAAATGGGATATCCTTGTCATTGCCCTTCCTCCTGTTTTGCCTCGAAATTTTTTCTGCTCGGGTCTTACGAGTAATAAACGGTATTTCTTTCATTCAATACTTTAGCTTCTTGCTGAATTCTGACAGCAAAGTTATTATGGTTGAGAAGATCGATCCTATCTATTCTCACGGAGTTTTCTCAGGACGAATGACTGGACATTGACTGTTATGGAATTCGGCTCTCCATGAAGTTTTCAGAGTTTTAAATTAAAAATTGCCTGACAAAACACCTCAACGCGCAAATTTCAAGGTTGCAAATGCGTTTGTCTTACTGAATGAAGTTTACGTGATAATCGTCAAGGCTGACAATCAGCAGCGACGAAGTTACAAAATAAACTGTAACTGACTTTTCCACATAGCATCCTGACAATGGGAGAAGAATTATATCACAGGAAGTCTCAGTGTCGGACAAAGTTTTAAGTCTTATGGCTTTATCAATAAATAAAATCACGTATTATCTGATAGATACGATATCAAAGAGATGAAGCAGATATTGACATTGCAGATACAAACCCTCAGATACTTTTCTTAGTTTTCTCGAGAACAAATAAAGAGGATCGAGAATATTGCTCTTAACTATTGATTCTGGATCCAGAAGATGTTTCATCGCACTCAGAGTTTTCTCATCTCGAATTTTCTATCTTATCTTTAATATTGTTGTTCTGATCTCAGTGCCACAGAGGTTTGATTTTCCAAACAAAGAAGTGGAATTAGTTTAACTTTTGTAAGAGTCCGGAAAACGCTTGTGGCTTGAATTTGCTTTTTGTACAGTTCATGTCCCGAAAATGTTTCCTTTCCGAAATCAAGGAGTTCGCTTTCATGAAAGCTTCATTGTGGAAAATTGGAGAACCCTGGAGAACAGGTCTTCTGAATATTATTTTATTCATGAACAACAAGTCTCTCGCATAATTAACTGTCATTGAAAAATCATAGACTCATCATTTTCAGAAGCATCCTCATAGTACAACTCATTTAGAGATCACCCCATATCGTAATAGACAGCTCAAGGTTTAGAAGAGAAGGTCTTCGAAACTTCTTTATCCCAACTCAAAGAAGCAATAAAGTGTCAAAAATTAACATCCCACTATCAAAGCTAACTCTTTTGATTTTTTCCTGATGAAATCGGGCTAATTATCAGCTGGGTCTTTCATCTATGCAAAATGCATCGAACGACGGAGCGAGTTGTTTTTCTCTTGTTGTATGATTTTCAATTCTTTGAATGAGAAAATACGAACGTGATTTATATAATAGTCTATCTTATTTGTATTTATCACCTTTAGCAGTCCTGCACAACAACACCCTCGAAAGTAAGCACAATGCTAAGATTAACCAATAAACTAACCAATGTTCTCAATTGTAAATGAGAAAATCCAACATGGACTTATAAAAAGGCTAAAAAATATCTGATTAAAAACCCATTTTCTTCATCCACACCTCTTCAGGGACCCTAATCGAAAGGTTCCAAGTTAATAATGATTATCTAAAAAACATCCAATACTTTTCTGCCCATGCAGGAGGTTTCATGTTTATTTTCGCCATCGTCCTTTTGATCTTTTCCACAGTTTCAGGTGTCAGAGGAATATCTTTAAACCTCAACGGTTTACTCTCCTGAGCCTCTGCTTTGGTCTCCTTCACTTCTTTAGTTTCCTTCACCTCTTTCACTTCGGCTACTTCTTTTACACCTGAATCTTGAAACTCTTCCCACTGACCAATGCAAGGAAAGATCAACACATTAAACCATAATCCCATGAATTACATCATCATCTTCATTAGCAGGATCATCGTTAGCTATCGTCTTATAGTTATTTTCCATTTGTTGTGTTTCTTCATCTTCTTTTTTATCCTTTATTTCATGAACTTTTTCGGCACGGGTTTTGTTTTCAACGATGAATTGAACTTCGCTGACTTCTACCTTTCTGCTTTCTACCTAATTTTCATTTAAGCTTCTATTCAAAGATTTGTGCTCCATACATGCAAAATCTTCGCATTTACAGCCTCGTTGTATTCTTTCTCCAGCTTCCTCATTTGGTATTCAACCAATTTGTCCTATGGCAGGGTCAATTATCCAGGCAAGTTGAAAGAAACTACAATTTCTGCTTTAGAAAGCTCTCTGTCTTCCATCTTTGATACGATAAATTTGTTCGAATTATTAAATTGCTAAATGATAAACTACCCCTTAAGACAATCATTGATATCAAGCATTAATCCAGATATCTAAAAAGCATACCGTGAAAAATCCATGAGAAGTTGAAGGAATACGGTATCTTATATACACAAAACATAACTGCTCTGTGCTAATGTAGTATGCTGTGTTTTACGTCTTGGACTAATGCTATTTAGTATTTTGGAGATTTTTCCAATTTCGTTGAGCAAAGCGAGCCTCATACTCGAAGGAAGAAAACCAATCTCGATATTATCTCTACATATTCATATCTAAGAAAGCCGCTAACATTTCAGTTTAGCAATTTAGTAATTATTCTTTGATATCCATATGCAATTTATGAATTATGCTCAGATAAGCAAAGTCAAAGTGCCTTCAATCAATCGCTGATTAAATGCTAAGGAAGAGTAGTAGTTCCTATATTTTTTAGCTCATAATTCTCTTCAGTTTCACAAATTGGGTCTCAACACTCTTGATCTTTGAGTTTCGACTATATCACGAGTTCTCAGTTCATGTAGCGAAATGTACTCTTCTTCAGCTACACCAGCGCACCCAATAAACAAACTAAAATATAAATAATTTACATGAGACGGTGTGCTGGCTGATGTGGTCTTCTTTGTTGATTATCTCACTCTGAATAGACTTATTTCTGAAGCTAGACAAAAGAAGCTGTTATTGATGCTTTTCGTTCTCTTTGATTACAATGATAAGTTGTCAATGGAGTGGCTGACGGTGGTTCGAACATCGTTGATGTTAAAGTCATGAACTTCGATCTCTGCCTTCGAGAAACCTAAAGCATGCTATGGAAAAGGGCCATTGTTAGCTCGTATTCTCATATCAGTACATACCACGAAGTGATCGCTATTCATTTTTGAAAAATCACCCCTCCCATGGGTAAATTGGCACTCTTTGCTGCGAACTTTAACGAAAATGAGTCGTTAGAGCAAGGCGTTTGGGCATTACCTAGATCTAAGAGCCCATTGGTCTGGACTCTGGTGCTAAGAGTGTAAGTTTGCTTCCTTTGCTTATTCATTTCTTGCTGAGAGAAGCTGAGAACTGCATGATGAAGGTTTGAAAGCGTGGAATATTGCTCATTGTCCAGATAATCGCTCTCTTGGTGTCGCGCGGCGTTTGCGGCAAGCCTTCTCTGGCGATAGAGGGCACGAGTAATGCTGTTTCTGATAATTTTGACAATGAACTTCATTCCTCGATAAAGTCAATCTGAGTGAGGAAAAACGAATTTATAGTCTGATTATTAAAGTTCCAATAACAAGAGGATCAAGAGTACGTCAGTTTAATCAGAATCAAAAATTCAGAATTCAATCCACTCATTGACAACAGGACGAAAAGCAAAATACCACCAAGCCAGTTTCTAAAGGAACCCCATCTCAAGGGTAAAAACACCTAAAAAAACAGCAATTTTTCTTGAAATTTGAAAGAAAAGGACTTATGAAATAAAAATTTGATTCATTGGATATGAAAAATGACTTAAGTTATCTCTTGCTGAGATTAAAAAACGAATTGTAAGCTGATTTCTAAGACAATTCAAATAAACCAAACAAAATAATACTGTGTTTCGAGGACCGATAGAGGAAATCAGGCAAAAACATTAAGGAAATCTCTCTTCGTTTATTTTCTGAACAGATCGAGCTTCATGCTCATAATACTATCATTCTGATCGAAAATAGCGAGGGAAGTGTCTTTAATATGCGTCATGTTATAAATCGTTCGGTGTAGAATGGAATTGCTTTTCATGGTCTCCTGCGTACTGTTGATATTATTCAATATTTTCTCTCGGATCAATGCTGATTTCCGCTTATCAATCGGCAGGTTTTTATTATTATTCGCCTTCAGACCACCAAGGTAATTCTTCAATTTGACCTCAGCTTTCGTACCGGCATTCGCATTGTGTCCAGTCGAATCTGATCGATAGTAATTTGGCATGGCGGACATTCTGGACTCTCCTTCAGTTTTTCTGGAAAAACCACCGAGCGGTTGCGGTGAGGTGTTGCCTCGCTCTGCAGGAGTTTTCAGCGAGAAGATTTCGGGCAAGTTTTTCGAGAAACCTGTTGTTAGAATTCGAAACTCTCTTAAGACCCTATCATCCTCGATTAGACTCGAACCCACCTCTTGAGACTCAGAGAAATTCTGTGGTTTTTTATTTGCCTGTGGTCCTCTACCGTTGCTAGCTGCGCGACCGTGCATCGGTGTGGTGTTGGCCTTTTGGGAAAGTAGAAGCCTCCTTAGATATGGGTTGTTTACCGATGCTTTCTCACTGGAAAGATTGATTTGAGTGCTGAGAGTCCATGATTCCGGGCCAATGTAACCATTGCCTTGACTGTTCTTTTTGATGGGGATTTTTGCTTGTTTCAAGTCGCTTGCAGCGTTCGGATGGGCGACGTCGTATTCTTTGTGTGATGAAAGCGTTTTTGGGCGAGTTCTAATGAAAGATTCTCTTAATTTCCTCACGTTGTGGTAATGCTGACTAACGCTTGTTCCAGCGATTTTGACTGGTTTGGTTTGATCTGGATTGGAGAGTTCAACTAAATTGACGGGTATTCCCTGGAAGTGAGGCATCTCGCTGGCTTCCACTGTTCTATCCTTCACATGGTAGGCTTCAATAGTCGGCCGATGTGATGTTTGGTTATATATCGAATTTTTTCGATAGCTCATCTCATCATTAGTGCCTTTATCATTCTGGTTTTCGATTGAATTCTGCTCGTTAGATTCCGAAGATAGCGACCTCTTGTCAACCAACCTGACTACTCTCGGTCGAGGTACGGAGCTCGGCTTTTCGAATTTCGCGTTCTTAGTGAGCTTCGGCACAGCCAGCCGCCTACCCGCCGTAGGAGTTTTCATCGTGGGAGGTTCTTTGATAGCGTTAATCTGGGCTGTTTGGATGTTGGCAAGTTCCTCCTGCGCGGTCTCAGCATCTTCTTTTGACTGTTTAGAAACTGTATCAGCATCGCTATCGCTATTGGCTTCTTTTATCTCTCCTGCCTGGATACTCTCGTACTTTTCCTTCAATTCAACAGGATCGAAAAACTCTCTCCAATCAGGCAGAAATCCATCAAAACCTTCTTCATGTGTATCGTCTGGACCTTCGAAAGCGTTCTGAACCAAGCGTGACGCCTTCGTGCTGCTCAGGAAGTAAATACCAGCATTATCACTCTTGTCATCAAAGGTTGATTGGTGAGTTCGGGTTCGGGTATGACTTTGCCTGGGAAGATCGGGTAAAATTTTGAGTGCCTTACACTGAGATTGAGCTATTTCATTGCTAGTCGTCATCATATCTCTGCGATGGCCTTTCTCGAGGCTTTTCGGCGTGACTTCCTTCCATTCCTCCAGGCTTCCTCTGAAACCCTCTTGGCTGATCTTTATCCCTTCGGACCCTCTAAAATTGTGGAACCGGCCCCTTACGAATTCAGTATGCAAGCCTTTATTTGACTCATCAAACGAAGTAGACTCAGGGTCGAGCTGTGAAGTTTTCGTGTGAATCCTCGGGCCTTTTTTGAACCCAAACTCCTCGTTTTCCCCTCTTGGGCTCTGACCATGAGGAGACAGCATGCCTTTGTTTTCCACAATCTCGAAATCGAATCTCTCATGCACATAGTAAAAATCATGTAAACTCAGTCCAAAATCCCTTCCAAGAGTTTCTAAACTCTCCTGATTGAATGGAATTACCTCGTCTCCTGAAGTGTAGCCATACAACGAGACTTCCAGAGTAAAGCTGTTTACTACCTTGAATTCTCTCCAGACAACCACTCTCGCAGTTCCCATCTTATTCGCCGTCACCTTGAAATTGCAATCCTGGAAGGAAAACATCGGGGAGCGCTTTGCAAAGATCTTCGGCAGGAGTCTCACCCTCGTCCAGGAGTTGAACCCTCCTTCACTGAGCATACTACACCCATACATAAAAGCGCTTTTCTTTTTACTGTGGCCGTGAATATCGCAGAAAACTAGCAATTCCCTTTCCTTTTGGAACTGCTTGACGAGCTTTTTCGTCGTGTAGATCTCAGGATGAAGCTTCTCGTTAGGTTCGAGCCAGCGTCGGTTCAAGTCAGCTCCTGATAAGGACGTGCGGTTGTTTCCGACAGCGACTCCTTCAGGGTTTAGCATTGGCACGATTTTGAAGACATAGCATTTAAGGATTCTCTGAGCTGCGTCTGAGCCACTGAGGAGGAATTTTATCAGTCCTTGGACCACAAAACTGGAATTGCTTTCCCCAGGATGCACTCGAGCGCAGATAAACGCTCCTTTTTTCTTTGAATCATCGGATTTTCGTTTACACACGCCGGTTATCGTTAGCATATACAGTGGAATTCCCGCGATTGTTGAACAGATTTTCTCACGTTTATAGACGATATCTCGCGTTACAATGCACACAGGTTCAAATTCCGCTGTCGAAGAGTCCGGATCAGGTGCGCTGTTGTATTGCGTCGGGATTTTGTTACCTGGCTGAGCGTCTTGCTGGAGTTTATTTTCGATTTCGATTAAAAACGTGGTTAAATCGGTGAAGTTATAAGGGAGGAAATACGCAAAGTAGACCTTATCGAAAGCATGCTTGAACGTATAGCTGAAAGAAAGAGTAGAATAATAATATGTCCTCTTTTCCAGCTCTTCACCATCAGCGTTTGCCTCCTGATTTCCTTTGTTATCCTTTTGACGCGCTTTAGGATTCTGCCTTCGCTCCGGCTCAATTTCCCCTTGTGTTTTAGCTAACAATAACGCTTTCTCTTTATTTTCCATTTCATCCTCATCCTCTTCACCAATGACACTAGCTTTTTGCAGCACCTGCCTCTGCAACTCGTTTTTTTCATACGAAAAATTCTCTCCACTCAATTCCCATCCGACTCCTTCTGCCGCCTTTTGATGCGAGGACAGCACATATAACTTCTGCCCTTTGCTAAATAAACTCTTACTCTTCACCATATTTCGAATATTAAACGTAATTTTCCTGCCCTCGAGATTATCATAAACCGCCACTGAGAAAAAGAACCATTGGGTATGTCCTCGAGTGTTCGCGTCATTATGCAGATAAAGGTCATATTCATTCGGGTTCACATAGTAAACTTGGGCGAGATTTCCGCTTTCGAAGTTAGAATCGAAGATCGGGACTGCATTGCCGTTGACAGACATGACTATTCGCTTTGTAAGAGACGAGGTAATGCTGGTAGGCAATTTTTCGAGCGTTCTGTACCTCTCCGTCACGCTTTGGTAATTAGAGCCAATGAGATAGAGGAGATGCTGGCTCATTTCGGCTGAAGTTGACGGCCTGTTGATTGTTATAATGTGGGTTCCTTTCATGTATTCTGGGTTGCTGATGGTGGATACATATCGAACGGGAATTCTCGTGACCTCTGAGCAATTATTGTAGTTAGCGTCTAGATTCAGCCCGCACTGGGCGCAGAAAGCCTCTTCGAGGCTTTTTCGTTTGCATGTGTGCTTGTCGGTGAGGGAAATGGAGCCAAGAGGGTCTATTTTGTCCGTTTTGTTTTTTATCTGCTTTGATCCAACCTGTTCAAACCAGGCGATGGAGTCGTGGTTGTGACGGGCGTAAGGGTAAGTGCTGACGAAGGAGAGCTTGGCCTTATTTACGGAGGAAGAGAAAACTTTTTCGATTTTTACGTCGAGGGAGTACATCCCTCGCTCGCCGAGCGGTAAAGGCTCAGACAACATAAAAATAATTTTATTTTTGGACCGAAATAGTGCGAATTATGAGCATGAAGTTCAACATTTTCAGAATGCCTAATAAATTTTTTAATACTCGAGGCCTAGGCCGCTCAAGGCGTTTGTTGATATGAAATGAACACGAAAAGAGAGAAAGCTACAGAAATAAAACAGAGATGCTTTCACCGCCGTTAAAAGAAACGAGAGGATAGTGGATTATCTCATTTTAGTAGTCTCATTCGAGCTCTCATGGAATAGGGACTCTCTTTTTCTATGAAAATGAGGAATTTTTGAGGCAAATACATGAGTAGGAAAAGTTAATATTGATCAACGCGCTTGAGTCCTTATTTATATCACTTGTTAAAATAGATAAAAAAATATATTGATTCAGGAATTATTCCTAAAAAAGCATTTTTTTCTGTCATTTACCCATCCAGTGCAAGTTTCTGTAGTACAGATAGACTAGTATCGCCTTCAATTACCATCTCCTATTAGAAACGATTCATAATGAGAAACAAATTGCACTGGGTATTTTTACAGAAGAGAATAGAGCGACACATTGAGAAAAAGTTATTTGTTGGTGGTTGTAAGGGTCAACTATCATCAATAGCTTGATAAGATCGAGTTCCATCTTGTGATCCTCGAAGTATTTAATCAGCTCCATGAATTCGGCCTGTGGTGAAAAAACCATTAATCAAATTCCTCTTCAACGCAATGATTACCTCGTTTATAATTCCATTGTTGTCTTTATCCACCAGCTTAAAGTAAGCCAGACACCTCCTGAGGAACTTCTCATGGCTTACTAATTGGAAATCCAGGATCACTTTCTGAAACACGCTATATTCAATAAATCTTTTCTCCCATTCGGCGCGCTGCTTTAACTGCTCTTCTCTTGGCAGCTTTTTCCTACGATCACATTAAAAAGCAACAAATCGAGTTAATAAGCAGTCAATTATAACCCAAAGCTTACCAGTCCTCTATGTTTTTCTGAATCCATAGCTTCTTCAATCGACTAAGCACTGCCTCCGCATCGTCTTGATTGTACATGTATTTGATGATTTCTATGCATTCCTCTTCGTAAACGACACCATTCATCTTCTGGAGTAGCATGTCTTTGATTTCTGAGTTATGTTTGAGCGGATATTTCCCTCGAAGGTACATCTTTTCGTGTTTCGCAAGAGATGAGTTAACTCCTCGTTATTATTTTTCAAAGAATTACCTTGAGTAGCTCTTGAATCGTGTTTTTAACTTGATTTTGCACAAATCTAAACTCCTCATCAAGCTCGCTTTTCAATATTTTCCCAAACACTGCGACGTCATTATCCTCAGCTGAGTACTTCTTTATGCCGTTTATTATCGCAGTCGCCCATTCGATAATCAAATTCTAAAAGATGATCATTTAATAAGGTTTTTCTTTTCAAAAGCTTGCAGCTCACCTTCAGCCCGTACTTCTGATTTAAATACGTATACATATGCATCTCCATAGTTTCACGTGGCTGTTTGGCTTCGAGTGCCTTCTGGTCATATTTTGCCTTAGAAGCGTAAATCTCCTCAATAATATCCTTCAATTGCTTCAATGACAGTGTTCGGATGAAAGTATGTCCTGCGACCGACTGTTGCTGTTGCAGGAATGTACTCCGATAGGAATTCTAATTATTTTTAGTTATTTTTTCTGTTGTATTAGACAGCAAATCACCTTCTTTTCATAAGAATCATTAATTCCGCCTCTATATGAGCTTTGTTGAACTCCTTCACCTAAAGTCTGTGTCTCTCTTGGCTTTTCATATCTAGAAGGACTCATGCCCCTTGGCGGTGAAGTTCTGAGAAGTTTGTCTAACAGCTTTTGATTGTCCTCCTCAAGAGAGAGGATTTGCTCTTGCAAAGCGGCTTTCTCTTGAGAAAATTGATTGATTAGTTCTTCGCGCTCAGCTCTGAGTTTCTGATAATGCATGCGATTAATGATTTTTGTGTGGTCAATAATTACAAGATTTTGCTTCTCCATCCTCTCGGCCGCTTCGAGAAGCTTGGCTGTTTCAATTTTCCCCGCTGAGGAAGAAGATTGGTCCATTTGGCTTCCCGAAAACTTCCCTTCTTCGATTGCTTTTTGAAGCAAGTACAAATTAGCTAAAGATATAAATCATCATTGCTAGTCAAAGGAAAGTCCTACTATTTGTAGACGTTTTAAAGAGAATTGAATGCGCTGTATGAATCCCCTCGAGTATCGAGCTCACCCGAGGGTCGACTCCGCCGAGGTACTCAATTGTTTTGGTGATAACTATCTCATACAGAGCGTATTTCGCCTATTGATTTATTTTAAGTTCTTCATTCAATTAGGAAAGTAAGGAACCTTTAAAACATTCGTTTGCTTGATGGCTCTGCTGTCTTTTGAGTTGAGTTTCGTCGTCAGATCGCGGATTATGTATTTGACATGCTCATCGAACTGCTCTGCCAAGGAATTATCTTTCTCTGGATTCTGCTCGCGAATGAGCTCTCTGACGCCATCGTAAAGCAATGCCACAGCCTTAAGGTCTTCCGTTGTTAATCCAATCTCTTCTTCGTTTGTTGAGCTATCTTTTTTGAATGGCGAGGCTTCTCGCGGCTGAAAGGCCTCATTTTTGCGAGAAACAGGCCTTGGCTCTCTGATAACTAGTAACAAGTATGCTTTTACTATAATCTTATGACGGATAGCCGACCTTTTGAATTCAATTTCTCCAAAAACGGCAGGTTTTCAATCAATACTTGCACATCATCCTAGCGCAGATACAATTTATAATAGCAAACTGAAGAAAAATGCCTGGGATTTAATATCAATGGTGAGATTTTTCAGTCTTGGTAGTGAAATTAACCCTTTGATTGCCCTCGAGGCCTATGGTGAGATGTTATCGCTTGAGCTTAACAGCGTGGCTTACATCTTGAAAAAGATTATTTCCAATATCAAGACTTTCAAGGGACCGAAGAGACGACATATCTTCTGGGAGACTCGCCAAGAGATTCCCGTGTAAAGAAAGCTAATATTGCAGTTGAGTGCCTCGTTTGGAAGAATTGGGTCAGTGTTTACCTCTCTCAGGTCAGGAAATTTGGACAGAAGCGGGAAGAACGACTGCAGATTTTGAATTTGTCTGAAATTCGAAAAATGAAGGCGTTTCACTTGCGTCGAATATGAAAAAGGTACTGGAATGCGAGTGTTATGCTTTGCGTATTTGGATTTGTTTTGTATATTTTTTCTAGTATGTCCATGATGCCGTTGGCGGAAGGTTGAATGATAAACAATAACTCCTAAGATTTCGCAGTTTGCTCACAGAATGAGGCGAGCTATTAATAAATGAGCTGTTAAATTTTATTTTCTTTATGATAAGACTATCAACATCTCCAACAATGAATGTAAATCCTCCTGTCTAATTGCCATTGAATGGGTGAGATAATTCACTCTGATGGCTACCTACACGTGCTTAGCTTGAAAAATGAAAGCTTTTACTGAGGTGTATTCACTGATTATTTTTTTTAATACTCAGGATTGCCATTATTTCTTTTGAAATTCTCATTAAGAAGCGAGTTAGTTACAGAAATTTATGCAAAAGGCAACAAAGTAAATGATTAGGATGTATCATTGGTAAGTGTGTCAAAGAATTGCATCTCATTCTTCAGAGGGTTGCAAAGTACTTCATTCAGCTGATAAATCTTCACAACGCATCCAGGATACACGCAGGCAAGAAGATCTAATTGATTGCGATTAAACTTCAAATTCAACGCACCTCCAGTCTTAACATCTTCATTCTTGAGCGTATAAATAGGCCCGCTCTTCGACTGCAGCAAATCATAGATAGATATATGTCCTCCAGCTTTCGTTGATAAAAAAATTAAAGAAAGGTGTCTCTAATCACTTACATGACGCAGTCGCAAACACAGTTGCTCGAAGCGGCGACCAATCCGCTTTAAAAATATAATTTGTGGCTTGATCGACAACGGATTGATCAATCGTGAGCAATGGCTTATTCTAGATAGAGGAAATAATCAATCAGTCTTTATCCAGCATGAATTCTTAGCAAATACCTGCAAAAGTTCAAATAGTTTAATAGAGCCATCCAACGATGCACTGAGGAAAATATTTCTATTCGAAATTGAAGTCACACAGGTCTAAATCACAGTAGTTACCTATGGAACGGAGAGAAACTGATGCTGTACACTGGGCCATTATGCACTTCATAAGCGAACGCAATAGGATTCGTGTAAAGTTTTCTGATATCTGGCTTCGATTGGAAAATATGCTCGACCTTAATTTCGCTGATGTCTCGCTCTTTGCAGTACTCTTCGACATGGAGTTTGATCTCTCCCACGTTCTTGTTCATCAGATTAAACATAACAGGATACGTTTCCTCTTTCCATCTGACCGCTCCACCTATACGCATAGCAATTAATAGTTGACCTCCCAAAATGATTAGAAAAAGTCTACCTTTTTGTTCAAAGAGGACTTTTTGCTTCTTATCATGGCTGATATTATTGATCAAGCATCGGAATACCGATCCGGCTTCAGTTCCGAGGATAAAGCAGGTTTTTTCTTCCAGCGATTGATTGATTGTCAGTCCTCCAACATAGGAGAGGAACCCGTCTTTCTTCCTGACGAGCGTGTAGCCTTTGCTAGGGAATTTGAGTTGGTGCTCCATAGCCCAAATAAGCACTTTTCCATCAGTTGATAAGCTCAGTAGATTCTAAAAACCATGAGTTGTATGAGTTAGCTGCTAAAGCATGTATATATTTTGGTTACATAAATCGAGGTTGCTTTGCCGACCAGCTTCTGCTCAAGCCAAATTATCTGCGAGATAGCTTCTCTGTGGAAATACTCATCGATTCTAGAACTATACAACAGGTTTTCGTCCTGTCTTGTAATGTCCCAGATGAAAATCTCGCCTTAGAATTTCACTTTGAGAGGAATTCCAAGGCCATTGATATTACCATTAAACGAACCTCCAGCAAGGATCGAAGGCTTTGTAGGATGGAACTCAAGACACATGATCGAACTCTATTAAGCATTGCAGAAAATTAAATTAATAACTAGCAAAACATACCTGTGTTTCGATTTTTAGCGTCGGAACGTCTTGTTTGAAATCTCTTCTGCTGATATTCCAAACACATACAAATGACTTATGGTAGCTCATGCCTTCATGCTCGAATTTCCCGTAACTTAAACCCATTAAGCCCATTACAAGCGAGATAACGATTACGATGCTGCCAGAACTAATCCGGTGGAATTCCAAGATAAATCCGTGATTTCTAACTGCTCTTCTTGCTCAATGAGCTTATCCGCAGAATTTGAAAGCGTGTAAAGGCACGTTATTTCTTTTTGGTCCGTTCCCCATTTCACATCGAATTCTTTTCAGTTTGAGATAAGATACGAAAGGAAAGCGCGTTACCATCCAGCGCTTTGAGGTTGGAGTTCTCAGCGATCGCTTCCAACATCAGCAAACCCGCTTTCTGCGCGAATGCAGTGAGATCGGCTTCGTCTACTTGAGCCTCTTCGACCCCTTGGAAATTTTCTGATGTTTGAATCTGTTACATTGCGCCATATCAAATATAATGCTGAATTATTCAAAAATAGGTACCGCTTTCTCTTCTTCAGGCTTATCAGTGTTAGTTTCTGCCTCATAGTATTCAATTGGATCTGTTGCGCTCATTTTATTCATTTTGAGTACTGATTTTCCTTCCACTCCTCTAAAGTAATGGAAAATTAGCTAGTTCTTGAGCAATAGCGAGATTAACTTGAAAAAGACCGATCCGCAGTCCTGATCGGTGAATGCATACATCTTAGACATCTCCATTTCGCTTGGGCTGAGTTTTTATTCTTTGAATTTATTTTGCACGGTTTCTTTTATTTCAATTTGATTCTTTCGAAAGCTTTCAATTTGATACATTTTTCACAGGATATTTTTTCCGATCCTTTGTATCTCCCCTAATCCCCACCAGCTAAGCTAGCTCTGGGTTAACCCATAAGCAGAGAGGATTCCAGGGAGCTTATAAGCAGGGTAAAATTGATATAATAGCATATAAAGCTAATTTTTATACAAAATCAGCCAGAAAGTCGCTTCGAAATTGCTGGCGATGTTATTTTAAAATTTTGGTTCATTAATATTCGTTTATTAATCGAAAACAATCATCGATGATGGAGTTAGTGAAGCCATTCGAACAGCCTGAAAGAGAGCAGGCACTTGCTGGCTTGCACCAGACGAACATAATTGTAGATACAAAAGTTAAAGTCGCTCTGAGAGTTAGACCAATGGTTATTAAAGAAATCGCAGCCGAAGAACAGCGATGTGTTGCTTGCGACTGCAATTCGAATCAAGTTTGGCATTGCTCGAGTGATTTTGTAATAAATATGCATAGGTTCAGCTGGGAAGAGATCGGTCTTTCACTTTCGACAAGGTTTTCGATGAAGAGACTTCTCAGAGCCAAGTATACGAGGTTTGTGCGCGAAATCTTGCGCTATCATGTTTCCACGGGTATAACGCGACGGTATTCGCGTATGGACAGACTGGGTCAGGAAAAACGTATACAATGGGCAGCTCTCTCTCGTATGATGTGAGATCAGAGGAAACCGGGATTATCCCGCGGACGATTAAAGAGGTGAGTTATATGTAGCTGGTATCTAGTAATTAGACATTTTCGATTTAGATATTTCAAGAAATAGAAAATCAAAAGGTTGAAAAGGAGTTCATCGTCAAAGTCTCGTTCATAGAGATTTATAATGAAGAGATCCAAGACCTCCTTGATCCGACTGCAAACAGTACAAGAAGGTAAAACAATCAGAAGAGAATTAATAATAGCTGAATATTGTTGGCTGTTGTTTCAATAGAAATTTTAGTAGTGAAAAGGCGATCACGATTCGAGAAGAAAAAGACGGGTCAATCAATGTTTGCGGGGTCGTCGAAGAAGCAGTAATAATCGGCTTGTCTTGGATCGTGATGCCATAAATTTAATGCGATTAGGTGAATTCTTATGAAGAGCTATTAGATTGTCTTGAAAGAGGATCCATCAACCGGTCAACAGGCTCAACTCTAATGAATGAGACTTCTTCAAGATCACATGCAATATTTACAATATTTTTGGAAATGCATAAGAGAGACGACCCCTTACAGAAGGATAAAGTCTTAATGGAAGCAGAGAGTGATTTAATGGCAAGGGATGCTTCTGCAACTCTGCAAGATGAACCTGATTTTATGACGGCGAAGTTTCATTTCGTTGATCTGGCTGGCTCAGAGCGACTCAAAAAGACCGGTGCATCTGGCTGGGTAATGAAAGAAGGGATAAACATAAACAGAGGGCTGTTTGCTCTGGGAAACGTAATCTTCACACTTTCTGATGTAAAAGGTAGAGAGTTACATGTGCCTTATCGAGATTCGAAGCTGACGAGGATATTGCAAGACTCTTTAGGAGGGAATGCGTGTACATATATGATTGCGTGTATCAGTCCGGCTGAAAGCAATTTTGAAGAGTCGCTTAGCACTCTGAAATACGCGAGTCGAGCCCGTAATATCAAAAACAAGCCTATCGTGAACCGTGACCCTCAGAGCGCACTTATATCGCAGCTGAAGCAGCAAATCCATGAGCTACAGGCTGAGCTTCTCCAGTGGAAAAAAGCGGCTGATTTGAGCCAGGAGACGCCAATTAATCCTTCAACAGCGCAGGGCAAACACGCCCTTGCTCAGAAAATCAAGGCGCAAGAGGAGGCAGACAACGAAATTATAAAAAATCTCAAGCAGAAGCTGCTCCACTCAGAGAAAGAGAATAGTAGGCTGAGAACAGAACTACAAGCGATCAAGAAAACGCTAAGCGAAACCGAAATTAAATTATATTCAGTCCAACGCGAGAGAGACTTGTTGAAGCTACTAAATGAAAAATATACGAGAAAGCTCATAGAGAATGGGCTGGAGCCGCCATCAGATGAGAATCTCAGAGAAATTGATAGAGCGAGTCTAGTTGACCAATATAGCGCGACAATTGAACGGTTGCAGGGTGAGGTAAAAGAGAAAGAAAAAATGAATAAAGATCTGCAAAGTGAAGTTGAAAGTCTATTAAGAAAGACTGATAGAGATAACAAGTTGCTTCTTGCAAAAACACGAGTCGTGATGAAGCTTCAAAGACAGCTGAAGAAAGAAGAGCTTTTTAAAAGAATGGCTCAGGAGATAAATAATAGCTCAACCGAAGCATCCTATAGCATGAGCAGTAGAAGAAATTCCGGAGTGGACAATACAACTGGGGAAGTGGATTTTCTTCGTGAATTGAAAAATGAAGATGACGAGTTCCTCGAGAAGGAGTTTGAAGCTGATGAGCGTCTACATCAGGAAGAAATGAAGGTAGTCGTTGGAAATATCTTGGATAAAGAAAGGATCTTGGACAAGGCAGTGCAGGAGCAACTCTCGCTCGAGCAATCTCTCGTTGATGAGATGAAAAACGAGTACCATACTAAGATCCATCGATTAGAAGCAGAAATTGCAGCGCTTGAGAAGCAACGTGATGAGGCTCTGAACAACGAAAAAGATTCAAGCCTAGAAGCTGAGAAGAGTAGGCTGCTGAGTGAATTCAAGCAGAAAATCGCTGATTTGCAAAGCAAACTAAAGGAAGATACTAAGAAAGAAAGAGACCAAGCGAACCTCAGGTTGCTCGTCCAGAACCAGCAGGCAAAGCTTGAGCAATTGAACGAAGAGATAAAAACAATGAAGAGTCAGAAAGTAGAAATGCAGAAAAAAATACTCGAAGAAAGCAAAAAATTTGAGAAATGGCGGATCTCGCAACAAAGAGAGCTCACCGCGGTAAAGAAGCGAAGCTACGAAAAAGATTCGGAAATAGAGAAGTTAAAGACCGAGAGTGATAAGAAAGATGAGCTCTTACAAAAACGAATGGGAGAAATTCTCGCGAATTTTATGTCAGCCGATATGATTAGACATTTACAATCAGATTCTGGTAATGAAAAACTTACAAAATCGAAATGTGTGAAATCAAAAAGCTCCATTTCGCTTGATCCAGCTCTGTTTGAACCCATAGCGAGCAGTATTTCTGAGGAAGACGCTCAAAGCCTCCTCGATTACTGTTTGCTAGAGATATTTGAGAATATAGAGCTGAGTTTTTTTATCAGTAAAGAGGAAGAAGCTCTTGCGTCGTCTCAAGCTGAGCTCGAGAAGCAAAAAGAGAAATATGCTCATACAACGCTGCAAAAAGAAAAGCTGGAGCTACAAAGAGAAAGCGGAGAGGACAGTGATGCTGACGCAGATATTGTGGAGAGAATAGAGGAGTATGACCTGAAGCTTAACGATATAGAATCGAGAATAGAGACGCAAGAGGAGAAGATTGTTTTTCAACGGAATAAGATTCAGGATTTATCGAGGCGATTGAAGGAAAAGCCTTGTATCGATCTTGATACGATACTTTTTAAGAATGAGAAACTCAAAAGCAACGTAGCGAGCTATCAATTGTTGCTGAGGATACTGCTGGGGAAATTTATCAGCACAAACATAGTGCAAATACGAATGAGTGATCAATTGAGACGAGAAGTTGTGGAGGTAGGTGAATTGAAGAACAGACTTGGAGAGGCGGAACATGAGAGGAGACTCCGTGAATTGCAGTATGAGTTAAAACTGACACAGCTGCGTGAGGAGTATGAAGAGAGCCAAAGTTTTTGGGTGAATCAGAGAGAAGCATTACAACTTCCTGAAATTAAGCAGAGTGGAAATTCTGACGATAACGGTAGTCCCAATCTTGTTAGACAGAAAGAGAGCGTTGGTGATGGTGTTACTACTATTGAGATGGTTCAAACAAAAGAAAATAAGATATGCAAATCGGCTCTCTCTTTGAATAAGCTAGCCGTGGCTAATTTAGATACAGGCTCTCAAGAAAAACGATTTGTGGATACAGAAACTAAGAAAAGAGAAAAACGATTTACTAATCTACTGCTTTGTGTTTGTTTTCCTGTTTCAATTCTTGTAGCTTTATTTGTTTATTTCCT
>ENA-UOUE01000943-UOUE01000943.1-compost-metagenome-genome-assembly--contig:-NODE-943-length-20997-cov-8.269455_pt1 | contig 20997 bp, 8 predicted proteins | sample MGYA00238146_ERZ747223 | MGnify/ENA primary metagenome ERZ747223 (study PRJEB28781, sample SAMN06268865) | compost metagenome | isolation source: single cell | place: USA: California, Emeryville, Joint...
TATCGAATGCGGTCAGAACCAAACACTCTCCTTTGGGCGATCAGTCGGTCTCTACCAGTTTCTTCCCACAACTCTCGGCTCCTCATTACTCAGTCTATCCTACAAGTTACACTCCTTCCCTTAGTCTATTGTCTCAAACCTTCCACGGTGTGGGATCCACCGCCAGCAGAATTGGATTCGGTTTCAGCAACCCCTCTTCTCTCTACCCTCTGCAAAACAGATCTCCTCTCCCATTCTTCAACTTGGAAATGCCATCAGATCCCATGGTCCAAGCAGCCATGGAGCAGCGTCTTGTGCAACAAAATATGGAACTTCGTTATTCCATCCAATCTCGCCTGCTCCGAAACGGTCGATTCTAACCACAGTTGTTCCATATAGTATAAACTACTCTTTTGTTACCATTTACTAACTACTCTACTTATAGGCCAAAGAAGATATGACAAACTCAGCACATTCCTTTTTTTATTTTTGGTTTTGTTTTAAGAAACTCAAATGGTGCTTGGAAATATTAAAATAAATATATTTATTAATACAATTATATGTTTTGCACTCCTAACATTTTTATTCATTTCGTTTGTCATATCATGAATTTCATAATAAAACAACAATAGATTAAATCAAAGACACACATTTATTGAAATAAAGCTTTCTTACGTCGATATAGTTAAAACAATCTGACTATCCTGGCCCAGTTAGGGTGTATGTATCTGCAGAGCAAGCGAATGATTTCGATCAATCATATCTTCAGAGTACTCTAACTTCTCATCTCATATAGAGAAAAGAGAGATCTTTTTTCAATTCCGTGTATCGCAGAGATGGCCCTCTAGCTAACACAATTCCAATATCATATCTAACCTGGAAAACTACCCGAATCTTTTTGAGAAATGAATTTGCATTATTGCATAAAATAATTATTCTCCATATGAACGTAACTTTTCTTTGTGTATTTAAGATCCTTTAGTCGAACAAGAAATAAAATCCTAGTCTGAAAAATAAAATTGACGCCTCCTTGAATAAATAACAGAAGGCTGATACTAGTGCAACTCTTATCATATCAAAAGAATTTTTCAATTTCATCATAATACGAATTTCTAATGTTCATTTAGCTCTCACTGAGTTAACTCTTTCATAAGCTGAAGATTCTCTCCTTCCGGACTTTTTTTGCGGGCACTGTTTTTGCCTTCTAGTATACTAGGTCTCGTGCTCTCTCTCACCTTATACTTTGATATCACAGGTGCCATGTTAATGCCTGCCAGAGCTTCTTCATATTTCCTTTTGAGCCTGTCAATGTCCTCAATTTTCTCTTGAAGTTCTTTTTGTTTGATAAGCATTGTAGTCGAGGTTTCACCACCGGATTCCTTGAGACGTTTCATTTCAGCCTGAAGGGTGAAATTTAATTCTTCTGATTGAGCTAATTTTCCTTTGAGCTCCAAAAGCTGTGATTCGAGAGCCGATTTTTCTGCTTTATATCGAATTTCATAGTCTCCAACACTAACTGAGCTCCTTCTAAATGCTTCGAATTGAGATTGAAGGTGATCAATCGCATCATCCTTTTCCATTTCCAATTTGTCCAATTCTTCTCGTAGATCTTCGATTTCTTTCATTTTGTCTCCATTTTGCTTTTTAAGCGATTCAACCTCAGCATTTAGCTCGATATTTTGGTCCTCAAGTTCTCTGACCCTTAGTTTCAAATCTTTTATCCTTGTTTCAAAACCAGTCCTCTCGCTCTTAAAATCTTTTTGCAATTCTTCAATTTTCCTTTGACTCTCGCTCTCAAGGCGAGCTCTTAAAGAAGTCAAGGCCTCTGAATGCTCTTCATGGAGCTGATCGATTGCTTGCTTGAGTTCATTTATCTGAGCTTGCTTTCCTTCCTTCTCATTGAGTAACTGCTGCTTTTGGTTATTTAAATCACCAATCTCGCTATTCAATCTCTGCTTTTCTTTCTCGAATATCTTCTGTTGGTCCTCTAATGCCTCAGCAATCGCAGCTTTCTTTTCTTCAACCAAAGCATCATACTGCTCTTGAAGCTTTTTCTTATGTTCTTTTACAAGGTCGCTGTTTTGGTCACGTAACTTCTCTATTTCTTTCTGTTTATTCTTTATATTTTGATTAGAAGCTTCGATCTCGTTTTGAAGCCTTTCAATCACAGCACTCTTCTCACTACCCGAATTCTCCAACTCTTCAGTTAATAAGTCGATATCTCTTTCTTTCTCTTCGATAGTTTTCTTTAAGTTTTCAATTTCATCTCTCAATGTGGCATTCTCAGTCTCAGCTTCTCTCAATTTTGCCTTGAGTTCATTTATCTGAGCTTGCTTTCCTTCCTTCTCATTAAGTAACTGCTGCTTTTGGTTATTTAAATCACCAATCTCGCTATTCAATCTCTGCTTTTCTTTCTCGAATATCTTCTGTTGGTCCTCTAATGCCTCAGCAATCGCAGCTTTCTTTTCTTCAACCAAAGCATCATACTGCTCTTGAAGCTTTTTCTTATGTTCTTTTACAAGGTCGCTGTTTTGGTCACGTAACTTCTCTATTTCTTTCTGTTTATTCTTTATATTTTGATTAGAAGCTTCGATCTCGTTTTGAAGTCTTTCAATTACAGCACTCTTCTCACTACCTGAATTCTCCAGCTCTTCAGTTAATAACTCTATATCTCTTTCTTTCTCCTCAATTGTTTTCTTTAAGTTTCCAATTTCATCCCTCAATGTAGCATTCTCAGCCTCAGCTTCTCTCAATTTTGCCCTGAATTCCTTTATCTTAGTCTCTAACCCAGTTTTCTCAATCTTATACTCTTTTTGGATCTCATCTAACTTCCTTGAATGATCTTTGTCGAGTTTTGATTGCAAATCTGCTAATTCATTTTCATGATCAAGTGTCAATTTGTCTATCGTTTGTTTGAGTTGGTTAATTTGAGCTTGTTTTGTCTCCCTTTCGTGTGCTATATTCTTAATTTGGTTGTTTAAGTCGCTGATCAGAATATTAAGTTTTTGTCTTTCTTTTTCGAAAGCACTTTCTTGCTCAGCGAGAGCCTCGGCTATTTGAGTTTCTTTTTCAGCCGTTAAAGATTCATGTTGTTCCTGCAACTTCTTCTTATAATCCTTGTGAAGACCGGTTATTTGATCATGTAGCTCTTCATTTTCTTTGAGCTTATTATTAAGGTTCTGGGTCGTTCTCTCAAGTTCTTGCTGTAAGCGTTCGATATGTTTCTCGCGCTCTTGCAGCTCATTATTGGCATCAGCAAGTTGTCTCTTAATGCTGTCAATTTCTTGCTGTGCTTTCTCTTGAGCAGCTTTCACAGCAGCTTCAGTCTCATGCTTTTTACTCTGTTCTGTCTCTTTTTTAAGATTTTCTGTATACTTTTGTAGATCATGTTTTTCCTTATCTAATTGCTCTCGGAGTCCTTTGATTGTGTTCTCTTTTCGATCCAATTCGTCTTCAAGCCGCTTCTTCTCGGTATTGAGGATCGCAAATTTCTTTTCATAGTCATTGTTGGCTTGATTCAATGCTCTCTCTAACGATTCTATCTCGCTCGACATCTGTTGTCTTTCTCTGTCCATCCTTCCTCTTTCAAGCTCCAACATTAGAATCCTGTTCTCAAGATCATTTTTCTTGTCCTCATAAAGGTTGCATTTCTCAATCAGGCCTTTTTTCTCTCTCCTAGCCGCTAGCATTTCATCTGAAAGTTTAGTATTATTCCCGTTCAACTCTTCTATTAACCGTTCAAGCTCCCCTTGTCTCGTCTTGAGGTGCTCAATTTGTCCTTCTAATGCTTCACGTTCGCGAGATTGTCTCTTCTCTGCCTCGTGCATCTCCCCTTCCATTCTTGCTTGAACTCCTTCAAATTGTCTTTTGATCTCATCGACCTCCCTTTGGTACAAGTTCTCAGTCTCGAACTCTTTCTCTCGCATTTCCTCGACTTCTTGATGAAGCCGCTCATTTTCGGTTACTTGCCTCTCGATCTCTATCATCAACATGACTCCTTTCAGTTCAAGATCACTCACTTTGATCTTTGTCTTCTTCATCGAATCGTTGAATTCCTTGCGCTCCTTCTCAAAACTCTTACTCATCTCATTAATCTTTGCTTGAAGCTGATTCTTCACATTGAGTTCGTAGTCATCGCGAAGGTTGGTAAGTTCTAACTGAGCTGCTCTTTCCATCTGTTCGCATTTTCGCTTCCATTTGTCAGCTTCACGTGCCCATTCTGCGCTTTCATTGGTAAGATCATCCAATATTCTATTTCTGTCCTGAAGCAATTTCTCAAGCTCCTGGCATCGATCCTCTGCCCTTTGTAACTCCGTCTCGATGCTATCTTTCTGTAATGACATTCTATTATTGAGCCTCCTTAGCTCTGAGTCGACCTTTGCTTTGAGCTGTCTATCAAACTCAATTCTTTGGTCTTCTTTTTCTTTTTGATGTCTCCCTTCAACCATAATTAATTTCTTGCGCAATTCATCAGTTTCATTTTCTCTGTCTTGGAGATCTTGGGTAAGTTGCTCAACGAGATTCTGCAGCTCTCTGATCTTGCCGTCTTTCTGAGGGGATTTGCTTAGTTGTTGCTGCAGCTCATCCTTAACGCGTTTTATTTCAGATTGATGCTCACCGCGGAGTTTGGTTGCAATTTGGCGGAGTTCAACTTCTTTTTCCTCATCAAGTCTCTTCCTCAATTCTGAAAGCACAGCTTGCTGTTTGTTTTCCTCAGCAGCTAGCTGACTGTGCAGATCTTGTATCTCAAATATATGGCTTTTATTATCGGTTAATAGTTTCTCAAGGTCATGGTCTCGTTCCTGAATTAATTCATTCAGTCTCTCATTTTCTTTTGATAGATATTGCAATTTATTATCCAAGTCCTTGTTCCTTAGCCTTTCCTCCCTGAGCTGAGCATCCAAAATACCATTCTCTTCGGCAAATTTGATGCCTTGATCAGTTAGTTCTCTCATAATTCCTTTTCGAGAGCCCAAATTTTGATTCGGTTTCAGTTCTTCTAATTCAGATTGAAGCTTTTTCTCACTGGTTAAAAGGTTTGCATGGAGATCTTGCATCTTCTGCAGCTGGCTATAAAGTTCTCGGATTTTAGTATCTTGCTCTTTGAGATTGCTCCTCTGGGCCTGTATTTGCTTTAGAAGAGTTCCTTTTTCATGATTCCACTCATTTTGCGATTTCTGGAGCTCATTAAATCCGATATTTGAATTATAAAGACTATTCGCTTGTTCCTTTCGAAGCAGGTTCAGAACGCGTTCCAACTCTATGCATGTGACTATGAATCGAATCTCGGTTGCTTGCAATTTTTTCAAATAAGCGATGCTCACATTCTGAGTTGATTGAACAGGATTTGTGCTGGGACCTTCTGAAATACTTCGTTCATTTGCTGTGGAACGAATTGGAAGTCGTTCCTGGTCTGTTCGAGACTGCAATAATGCATGAGTGTTGACACGAGAATTTTCGGGAATACGAGTGTAACTAGGAACGGCTTGCTTTTCTGCAATAGTTAAAGGATTGACTTCTGAAACGAACGATTCTGCAAGTATTTCAGGATTTCTGAATTTCTCCGTACTTCGAGTAACTGATCCTACAGAGTGAGCTTGTGGATTCGAATTGAATCGATTATTTCTAGAAGGTATATATGATGATCCAGCTTTTATTTCAGTGTATGCTTCTTGGGTTGGAGATTTAAGAGTTTGAGAGTTTACGAGTGGTGAGGAATCTCCTTTGTGAGGGTTGGGTAAAATTAGGGAGCTACTATATGGTACTCTTTCTGTAGAACGAGAAATTTGATTAGATTCAAATGTATTGAGCGGCTGGCTTGGTTTCGTCGCTGGAATATTTTCAGAACTCTGACTCTGTGGTGGCTTCGAATAGCCAGAAGATCTTGTTGGATTATAAGGTGACGTAGTGTTGATGTATTTCTGAGCGTAAGTGGGACTAATATAGCGAGGTTTTTCTGATAATTTCAACTGTCCCTCAATTTGATTGTCTGTAGCCTCTCTTTTTGTAAATTTACTCCTGTCATTAGTTGTCTCATCAGCAAGAACGGTTTTTTCAGAAGTGCTAGTAGCAGGTTTTTCTGGGGAATAAAATTTTGGGATGGTCGCATTCTTGCTATCTGAAGGTGTGGGAGTCTTTGCTTTTCTGGTGTAATCTTGCACATATGGCTTGTATTGCGTGGAGGTTGCAGTGGTAGTCAAAGGATATGCTTGTTTGTTTTCAGTAGATCCAGAGTCATTGTTTCCAGCTTCCCTTTGTTGAGGTGAAACTGAGATCTGCAAATCATCTCTTTGATACTTAAATGGGCCTTCACGACCACTTCGATCTGGCTGTGGAGGTTTTGGCTGATTTAATCCTCTATTAAGATAATTTGCTTCCAGAATACGACTATCTACTCTGAAGCCAGCAGGAGTTTTTTCTGTATATTGTAAATTCCCATTAGACGCAGATGGGGTGGCTGCCTTAGAATAATTGTTGGCATGTGGCACTGTAGTCTCTTTCCCAGCAGGAAGGTCGGGACTAAATACTTCTTGACTCAAGCTGCTAAAGTTTGTCATTGGTTTGCTCATCCAAAACTCTCGAAAAGCCTCCAACAGAGCCGGCGATTTGCTATGATAATATAAGAAATATTCAAATTCTCCTTTTTGTCTTTCTCGATCAGCTTTATAGTCATGATCAAGCACGTCATAGCGATTTTTTAAGTTTTGGAATTCGATTTCCTTAGCAAAATTCTCTTTTATGTATTCTTGCTCTTTTTCCTGAAGTTTTGCGATTTTGTCTTGAAGATTTTCACACCATTGCCGATACACCGCAGCTTGCATTTCAGGTGACTCTCTGCTTACATCTGACAAAATTTCCTGATATTTTTTCGGAGGAGAGATGCTAGAAATTCCTTCCATTTTCAACCTCTTTTCGAGGAAATCAGCTTTAATTTTCCATTTCTCCGCATCGACCCCTCGTAAAGCTCCCTCCTTCTTCGCCTCACTCATTTCTTTGTGCAGTGCGTTTGTGATTTCGTCAAGCTCATCTATTCGAGTCTTTTGCGAGTTGAGCAGCTTTTCTAGCAGTTCAGACCCTTTCCCTGAACCCGATTTTATGTCCTCCTGTCCCCGCGAATTTTGAAGACTGACTTCCATTTCTTTCTGGAGATTGAACAAGTCATTATAATATTTTTTCTCAAGCAGAGCGTATTTTGACTTGAATCCATCAACCTCTGAATTCTTTTCGGCAAGTTCTCTCTTCAACTTGTCAACATCTTCATGCAAATCTTTGATTATATTTTCGAATTCTTGCTTGCGCTTGTCAGGAGTAGAGAGGAAGAGGTTTGCCGCTTCAAGCTTCTCTTGCTTATCTAATAGCTCTCGTATTTCTCTTGCGTGATGATCTTTCAACACTTGGCATTGCAGCTCAAGCTGTTTCTTCTCCTGAGACAGATTTTGTACCATTTCCTGTAACCTATCAATCTCAATCATCATAAGCACCTTAACAGCACCTTCTTGCAGCAATTGCTGATTATCTATTTGATTAAGACTATTTTTCACACCTTCAACGCTCTTTTTCAATGCTTCAACCTCATTTGGAGAGCTGTCTCTTTGAAAGGATGTTTCCTCAGAATTTTCCGATGGAAACTCTGCATTTTTCAGCTTCTCCTGCCTTGCACGTGATACAGGAGATTTATATTTCATTTTTTCTTCTTGAAGTTTGGTCAATTCCTCCAAGGCATCTTCTAATTCATCATTTTGTTGTAACTTCTCCATTAATATTCCATGGAGTCTCTCGATCTCAATCGAGAAAAGAACCACACGAGCATTTCCTTCATCTTCTGAAGCCGCTAGAGCTTCTCTCAACTTATTCATCTCTGCAGTCAGAATTTCATTTTCTTTTTTAAACTGCTCATGCTCTGCAGCTAGTTTTCCAGTGTTTTTGAGTTCTTTTTTTGTGGTTTCTAGCTCTTCTTCAAGCTTTGCTTTAAGTTTTTGAAGTGTTGATATTTCGGAATCCTTCTGATCGTTATCTTGTGTTATTTCGTTAACTTTTGCTCGAAGCTGGTCATTTTCATTTTTTGCCAGCTTCAAATTAGTCCTCAATTCTTCAATGTTCTTGTGGAGGTCAACATGCGTTTTGCTAAGCAACTCTAGTTCAGCTTGTAAATCTTTGAGCTCTTCCACCTTCTTTTCCGGAGTGGAAAAAGAATTTTTCTGTTCCCATTCATCAGAACCAGCAGAGAAGTGTGCTGAATGCCTTTCAAAAGGTGATTTACTTGCTTTTGTGGGCTCCAACGTCGTTTGAGTAGGAATTGGTTTCAATGGAACAGCGTTAGGGAGATGTTTTATCTTAATTTGCCCTGATTGCGCCATTGGCTGAGTTGTTTTTGTTGAATTCTTCTTCATTTTAGGCTTGCTAAATGTTTCTTAAGAATCAATTGTATTGGTAAGATCTCTTTGAATGAAGTTCTGCTTAACGCTTTTGTCGAGGTTTATTTTATAGATTTATCGATAACTGCCTTTGCAAATTGAAAACTCAATTTTTTTAATTCCTTAAGTGATTACAAACGGCATGCTAAATGTAAAATATCTCCTTACTTTTTTCCATACAGGCATCTACATTTTAGGCACTTATTAGGAGACTACCTGTCAAAAAATGTCCGTAGGAGGTTATATTGCCGGGATGTTGAGCGAACCTCTTAAGAAGATTAAAAAAAATACATTAACTAAGTGGGTTCACACTATACGAGTGAATTTTCATTGTTTACTGGGTTTTCCATATGGTTTTAGCCTTGGCAAATATGGAAGGATCAGGATTTGAATTGGATACTTGACAGGCATCGCCGAGAGATTGCCGGAGATTTCAATTCTCGATATGAACATCATAAGAAATTCTTATTTTTTCTTTTTTGGTGATATCTTTTGGACGATAATTTCTTTTTCAAACATAAATTGATTTCATGATTTCGTGGCTCTGCTAACATTGGATATTCGTCATTTTCCGTTAACCTGTCCCACCATATTGTAAACGCTATCCGTGAATATTGCAGGCTTGTCAGAATTGTGGGTTATTGACAAGAAAACTACCAAGCAAGAACTTTAATTTGCTGCAAAGATGACCCAGTATTATTTTCCTATTGAAATTTTTGAGTTTGCTCTCCCTATTTTAGAAATTCTAATTATGACACTTGCAACGAAAGAAAATTGGTTAAAACGATATGATTAAGCTTCTTGATTCAAGAAGCACACCTCTCTCCTTAATCCTAAAAATCTGTTCTCTTAGAGACCCTTGTCAGGCAAATATCCATGTCGGGTTGTATTTTATCGTCTTCATAGTTCAGAAATCGAACCCTTTATGGCATTCATATTATGATGAAATTTTTATGAATGTCTGTAAATCGAAGCTTTTCCAAATATTGAAACTATTTGCAAGAACTCGTTTCTCATTGAAAATAAGGGACTGAAATATACAATAGACATTGAAAATGTCACAGTAGTGTAAAAACCATCATTATCACATACTACACTGATTTGAGCAGAAATTGCACTCGAAACTGATCGGATGGGGTGATACGTCAGCCGTGAACTACTGAGCTATCCACTGATCGAGTCAGTCCTTAGTAGTAAGAATTTTCCAGTGTAAATTCTGCATTTAGCAAGTCGATTAAATCGCAATTTGCGTGGGTAAATGCTTGAGATCTGTGTAATTAGAAAGTGACGATTACGACAAATTCAATCGATGAAAATGACGTCAAATAATCGAAGCTCTTGAGAACTGCAATTTATAAAGCTTCAGATTGCAATTAAAATATATAAAAAAGAAAAAGAGCAAAATCCACTTCAGGAAAATAGAAAAATGGGAGCAGAACAAAGCGCTTTTGTTTACTCAAAGCCAATCGGAAATTTCGATCCTAGCAAAGGGGAAACCCCTGTATACCGTCGCGTAGGCCACGAACACTACCTTGTCGATCGAATTCCAGGAAAACCTGAGATAGGCACCTTACAAGACCTGTATCTCGAAACCTTTAACAAGTGGGGATCAAGTCCTGCAGCAGGGACAAGAACAAAGCTCCCTGACGGGAAACTTGGTGATTACGTCTTCAAGACCTACGACGAAGTTAAGAAAATCTGTTTCAATTTGGGTAATGGTATCCAAAAACTGAATCTTGCCCCTAAACTCAATGAGTACAAGGACTTTTCTCTCAGTTTCGTTGGTATCTACTCGAAAAATAGAGAGGAGTATCTTTTTGTGGACGTGACTGCAGCTATCTTTAACCACGTCGTGGTGCCGATCTATGACACACTTGGTGCTGATGCTGTACAGTTCGTATTCGAGCAGACAAACCTCACCACACTATTCTGCTCCAATAACTACGTGCCTCTGCTTACCAAATCAGCTCAAGAAAAAAAACTGGGAAAAGTGAGCTCGATCGTAACTTGGGAACCCTTCACTGATACAGAACGGGATGCACTTTCTCAGGTCGGAATCAAGTTGTATACCCTTGATGAAGTCATAAAGGCTGGTGAAGGCATGGAAACTGAATTACCCACAGTTAAACCTGACGACGTTTGTGTGTTCTCTTACACTTCAGGAACCACATCAACGCCCAAAGCCGTCATGCTCACTCACAAGAATTTTGTTGCATGTTTGGCAGGTGCAACCGCATCTGGCGATCCTAACCTTGTTCCAACCAACGCTGACACTCATCTTTCATATCTACCAATGGCACACATATACGAGAGAGTCGTTTTATCCCAAGTGGTAGCAGGAGGCGGCAGAGTTGGATTCTACGCAGGAGACGCTCTAAAAATTAAGGACGATATTGTCGCACTGAAACCTACCTTCTTTATCTCTGTTCCTCGTCTTTATAACAGAATTTATGATTCTATGATTGATGGAGTCAACAAGCTCACTGGAGTCAAGAAGAGCTTAGTTGAGACTGCCATTTCTTCAAAGTTGGCAGCATTAGAGTCAAAAGGTACTTTAACTCACTCTTTCTACGACGCAGTGGTCTTCAGTAAAATGAGAGAGGCATTGGGAGGAAAAATGAGATTCATGCTTACTTCTGCTGCCCCAATGGCTCCTGACCGTCTTAAATTCCTTAAGATTGCCATGAGCTGTCCAATCCTCGAAGGCTACGGACAAACGGAATCAACGGGTGGTTCTTTCGTCACTGACAGTCAAGATTCTACTTGCGGTCATGTCGGTGGTCCAACTCCTGCTCTTGAGTTTAAACTGGTTGATGTTCCAGATATGAAATATACTTCCATGGATCGTGACGATAAAGGAGAGCGATGCCCAAGAGGAGAAGTGTGCATCAGAGGGGCTCCAATTTTCAGAGGATACTATAAAGACGAAGAAAAAACTAAAGAAGCGGTCGACGAAGATGGCTGGCTTCACACTGGTGATGTCGGTCGGGTTGACTCCTTTGGCAGGCTCACTATTATCGACAGAAAGAAGAATATCTTTAAGCTTGCCCAAGGTGAGTATATCGCTCCCGAGAAGATCGAAACAGTTCTCTTGAGGTCAAAGCTCTTAGCTGAAGTTTATGTTTATGGTGATTCTCTCCAGACTTTCTGCGTCTTGATTGGTGTTCCTAATCCGTCCGAACTTATTGGCTTGTGCAAAAGTAAAGGAATTACCGAAGAGGATGTATCAAAACTATGCGACGATAAAGAAGTTAGGAAAATTGTTCAAGCTGAACTCGAAAAAGTTGGAAAGAAAGAGGGCTTGCAAGGATTCGAAATTCCAAAGAGAGTTTACTTGAGACCTGATTCGTTTGGAAAGGACGGATTGATCACACCCACCTTAAAATTGAAAAGAAATGAAACGAGAGAATTCTGCAAAGGTATTATTGATGAACTCTACAAAGAAAAGTAATAGGTAACTCGCATCAAGTTCCGTTATGTGGTATTGGAGTTAGAACCTTTACATGCATGCATACATGATTTGATTAGATATTTGCTATATCACAGAAACAAAAAACATTCCATTTAAACTCAATCTCAACTCAATCTTAATCTCATGAAGTAAGATATCAATCAAATTCTAGCCAATGAAGAGAGTTAAAACAAACAAAAAACCAAAAAACTCACAATACTCTTAACCTTGTGCGGATAAGCACAAGCACAAACGAACCGCTAAGTGAGAAATAAGGCACAACCGTAAATCCTTTGGAGATTTTCTTTTCTCCCTTTTTTTTTTTGACTGGTTTCAATACCTGGAAATGTTGATTTAGCGAAAAATTTCGTTATCTATAGTAATTTTTTTTTCTTACAAATTTCAGAGGGAGAAATCGCTTTCTATCTAAGGACCCAACTTATCACACTATTGGCTATCTGTCTTCACAATATATATGTAGAGAACAGAGCATAAATCTTTCTTATTCTGTTTTAACGAATGGATAGCTAATAGTGGCAGCAATCGCATAAACTTTATTGGCTTAGAGTCCCACTATTAGCAAAACTTTGCTTTTGAGAAGTCCATTTCGGGATGAGCCTTCATAAATTTCTCAAGCTTGGATTGCTTATCTAATTCATCTGAAGTAGGAAGTCCCATTTGTTTCTGTCTCTGATCGAACATCATTTTCTCTACAGTTTGTCTCAATTCGCCGTCAAGGTCAGAGAGGTTGGATGGCTCAGGCTCGATCTTTTGAGTGTCGATTTTGGGGTCACCTTTGATCGCACAATCCCACCATTTCCAGTCTGTCTTCCATTTCTGAATTGCTAGATGAACAACTTTCCCGTTCTTGCTGTCTTCCAAAGTCCAAATACTGTCATCTTCGTGAATCTTTTCTGGGAACTGACCGTCAATAATTGGGTCAACTCCTTTGATTTGGACCTGAGACCATTAGATAATAGACTAATGCGTAATAATTACCAGTGCCTTGCTGTTCGTAAGCTTGATAACCAAATCTCTAGCTTTGATATTTTGAGGGACAGGAATATAGATATGGGTCTATAAAAATGTATTGAGTATTTTTTACCATCAGATCAAAATCGATGCTTACCTCTTCAAGAGTTTGGGTCCAAGTGTATTTGTCAGTAGTACCTCCGTTTCCTGGAAGAGTTCCTCTCTTAGGCTCATCCTCCTTTTTTTCACCACCTTCAGTTTTATTTTCAGAAGTAGCCTCTTCTTTCTTTTCCTCAACCTTTGGTTTCTCTTCGACCTTGGGTTTTTCCTCAACCTTTGGCTCAGGTTTCTTCTCTTCAGTAGATTGAGCTTTTTTCTTGGCTTCTTCTTTCTCTTTTCTTCTCTTGGCTTCTTCCTCCTCTTTTTTCTTGTTAGCTATGAATTTGTCATAGTGGATCTTAGAATGCTTGACAATCTGCTGCTCAGCTTGCTCTGAAATTCAGGAAGGATTAGATATAGATAATGAATGAATTTAGAATTACTCATTTCAGAGAAAAAATCTGTTCTTCTACGGAGAAAACCGAACACGGCATCGAAGAAACCGTCGATTCCTGCTGATTGCTGGACGATGCTCATAAGAATTCCATCAAATCTCTCTTCTTCGCTCATTTTTTCTGATAGCTGAAAGAGTTTCCAGAATTTATCTAATTTTTTTTTAAGCAAATATTTGAAAATTAATTCAAAATCCTATAAAGCATTTCATATACACAGTAAACTCTAGCGTTGATGTTAGTTGGGAAGTTACCTCCTGGAAATTTCATGCGTCAATTGCTTGTGCTCTATATTTTACACTTCCAGTATATCGAAGATGCTTTGTCCTCGTACTATATAACTCAAGGCAGCTTATCAGCTCCACAGCATATATTTCAAATGCAATTAAATGTTTAAATATAAAGAACACAGAATTTTCTGATGTTCAAAAAAACTCTATATTTGTGCAAAATATTATGAATAATGCATGTTCTAATCTTTGTCCCAGTCCTTTTTGGATCGCCTAACAGAGTTGTCATCGATCCCCAGTTCACAAATATATGAAACAAAATGGAGTTTATTGTATGAGGCTATTAGGCTTTGAGCCATTAAGAGTTGTTTGCTTCGAGAAGAGATATCAGGAAATTTTCAACAGATCCATGCAAATAATTGCGAACGTTTTATAATTTTTTGCTTTAGGATTTAATTTCATGTTGGCGCGCAGCTCCTGTATAATTATTATATTTTCAAAGCATAGAACTAAGAGAAAATACTTTCACCAATGTGTAGCAACTCTTTACCTCTTAAATTCATTCTGCCAAATTTTAGCTTTCAAAATTTAATCCCATCAAATGGGCACTCAGATAAAATCAGTTTGATTGAGAACGTGCAGAAATATTGCATAAGATTTACACATATTTTGAATCTTCTGAGATAGCACATTTGAGGTTGTATGGAGAAGTAAATGCTGGAAAAAAAATTTACTTTAATTCTCTAAAGGGTCAAAAATATTTCCAAAACTTCTTTGGATCGTTGTCCAAAGATCTTCTAACTGTACTTAATTTCCAAAAAAAGTTTGTTGTAGGTGATGCATCACAATTACGTCAGGTTCTTATCCGATAAGGTGAAAATTCGTTTGTCTCAATATTTATGAGTTCTTTGAAGCCAAACTTTCTATGGTTAAAGATTTCATGAGATTTGAATTATTTTATGAAATGAGCAACAAGGCTGGAAGGTCCCTCCTGAAGACAAGAACTCTGATGTAGTATTTTCGTTAACTCTGAGCCTAATCATAGAATGGGTTTATGTGAACTTTCAAGTAGCTCTAGGTTTATAATTCACAGCAAGATGATGGGAGATTCTAACTGTAGAACAAGATCAAATACATCAGATGAATATGGGACAAATTGCAGAGCTGATCTTAAACGAAATAGACTTAGCTTTATTTTTTTTTATAATTATATATTCATTTACTTTAATCAACAGAATCTGTACCTGGGTAGCTCATAAATTAAGATAAGGAGCCCCTAAAATACGATTCTCTACCTGCTACTTTTGGAATACGAAGGCACTAATTGTTCGTTTTTTCAAAAGACTTCAAATTTGTTGCATTTATCCAAGGATTCATCTCCATATAGAATTCATTGACTCTTTCTTTCGAGTTGATTGAGTCGGTTCGAACCGGATTCTTCGAGAAGGTGTCGTTGCACTCATTTTGTGCTCTTATATTAAGGGGAAACACTGTCCTCGGGACATAGTCCTCTTCTAAATAATGACCTGAAGGTTGAATCTACAACGATATCAGCTGCTGAGCAATAAATTTTATTAGGTACATAGTTTTCTAAAGGTTCCAATGCTTTGTAAGATTCTATTGCATCATTGCGATTGCAATTCGGTAGGTCGGAATCATTATAATAGGTGTCAATTGCCATTTCCTTCGCGTACAGCTGATGTCTTTTAAGAGTACAGGCAATATATTCACTTAATAAAGACTTATTTTACTTCAATTTGTTAATTTCTGCGTTCAGATGACAATTTTGTGCTCGAAGAAATTGAATTTCTTGGTAAGCGATATGAATTTGCTTTACTAACGTTACATGTTTTTGGCAGCATTCAGGCAGCTTTTTAGACCCGATTTAATAAGGAGATCCAATTATAGCATTTACTTGGGAGCTTTGGTTAGAGAAATTTTGAAGGGCTTGCTCTTTCTCAGACTTCGAATTGGATTTTCCCTTTGAACGCATGATTTTCTCAAGTAGATCTCTATTTTAAGACTTCTTGAAGCAGAAATATCATGTGATTACCTTCTTCCTTTTAAAAAATACTGGTGGTAATAAACACGAGATCGCTGTTCTGATTTGTCGTTAATGAATTTATACCAGCTTAGCTGTTAAACATAAAGCCATTTTAATTTTGCAAACACATCATACTTGACGGGTGAATGAAGGGTACTTTATTCGATTGAAATGCTCCGTAAGCACTTGACTGACGAATGTTTCAGGGTTTTTGATTTCGAACTTCTTGCCATCCAACGTCCAGCTGATGATATCTTCGAATTTGTTTTCCTACGAAACATCAGGAAACACGATCTTAAAAAAAAAAATCCTCACTTCAAGGATGCTGAAGAGCTTATTTAAAAAACCATTTTCCTTTTTTGACGACGTTTTGGCTAATTTTTGCTGAATCGAGCTCGTCTCCTTTGAGTTCATCGCTCGAAATTAACTTAACTTTTATAAAGTTTCAATCTTTTTATGAAAGACAATATTAGGATCTGTGTTTCAAACCAGCATCAATTAAAACAAATAAAGATTGATTAATTAATTAAGTATGAAGTACAAGGCACAGCAAGACCAAAGACTGATAAATATAAGTTAAGATATTTGAGGTGTATTTGTGACTCGTGTTGTATCCCCTCATCTAAAAAAAGCTCTCTTCCATCTTGTTAGGCAGTTTCTCTTTTCGTAAATGAAAAAGTGAGGAACTCTAAAAAATCAGCAATGAAATCATTTTACTGCTTTGAAGCTAACTTTAGAGTTCCTTTTTGGACTGATTTTTCCATATATCAGTAACTTTGGAACTTAGCAGTGGCTTTATAATTAAATTATGAGTTTGGTTTTTTAAGCGTAATATAATATTGGAGTTATGCCCTTACTTTTTCAGAAAGATTGCTTAACAGGAAAACCAAAATTACAAAGTCAAAAGGAATACTTTGCTGCTAATTGGATCTGGATCCTTCTATTGTCTTCGATCTGTCTCATTTTATCTTTGTTATAATCATCGGCTAATACACATGATTGAAAAGTATTGTGCACCTTAACCATTGTGATCTGATATACATTGACAGCCCTGGGAAACTTACTGAAATAAATTAAACAAGAAATGCATTCACTTACATACATATAGAGGCATATCTACAGAATATTATTAGTCAGGGATTTCACTCAATTAATCGTGATTGTGTTCCGATTTTTGAAATCTTCTTTTTGCAAATATGAATAAGATAAGTTTAGAAATAACGAATCGCAAAACAAAATTATCGCACAAGGAGTTTTCTATAATATTACAAAAATAAGGTATAAATTTGCTCAGGAATTGTTTTTCAATTCTTATGATTGAACAAGAAAGAGAGAGAGGTCATTGAATCATGTTACAGCCACCTTATGTGTTTACCCTCTGACCATTCTCCTTTTTTCTCGACGCCTTTTGTGTCTCGAAATACCCCTTTTCCATGTTGTTTGCCATTTACCCATTGTCCTTTAAATCGCCTTCCGTCAGGCCAAAAGAACTCTCCAAATCCGATTTTAATATCATTAACGTATTCACCAATATATTTTTTGCCGTCTGGCCATGTAAATTCTCCATTACCATGCATTTTGCTATCTTTCCAAGTTCCTTTATATCTTTTCCCATTAGACCAAGAGCATTCGCCATAACCATTCATATCATCATTAGCAAAATTACCCTGATAGACGCTCCCATCTCTCCACTTAAATTTCCCAATTCCGTGTTTTTTTCCAAGGACATACTGCCCCTCATAGGATGTTCCATCGGCCCACGTTTCTGAACCTTTTCCGTGCTTTTTATTTGTTAGGAACTCTCCTTCATATTTTCCTCCATCGGCAGTGGTAAGAACACCCTTTCCTTCAGCCTGATCGTTCACCCAATTTCCTTCATACATGCTTTGATCTGCGTATATCATACGCCCTTTTCCATTCATCATATTGTTTTTCCAGTATCCGACATAATATGATCGATCTTCCCAAAATTGTTCACCTTTCCCTTGTCTCTTATGATACATCCACTGTCCTCTGTAAATAACTTTCTGTTTGATAAGTCGGATGGGTCCCAAAAAAGGGAGGTCGGCTTCTTCTGGGACATTTTGATCAAAAATAAATGCAGTTAATGTCATTTTGGAGATAATGCCTAAGTAATATTCAGGAATGCTATCAAGAAATTCACAAATATCAGATGGAGGGCCATGAATATTGATTGCATTTTTTTCAGCAGCCTTGGGACTTTCAATCATACTGCCTTTTGAAGCCACAATTTCGACATGCTCGCTTTTTTGACCCAAGAGCGTCATAAAGTCACTAGTGAAATTTATTTCTTGGCTCTCTCCTAGCATTTCGGATCCTCCCATCCTCCCAAAGCTTTGGAGATGTTGCCTGCCGTGATCGTGATGATGATGAGTATCATATGGTGATGGGCTTCGCGCTCCTAGATATGTTCCTTGATTTTGATTCGCAGGAGTAGGTGTCTGTGGATAGTAGAACCCTGACCCACGAACACTTGCAAAAGCTGCTGAATTTCCGGACATTTCAGACTCTTCAAGTTGCCTCCTTCGATTGTGTTTATTATTTACAAATGATAAACTCATCATCATTTCTGAATTCTCGCTCTCGTCTTGTGGATTTCTGGCCTGATTATCTCTTTGAGTAGAATCTGGCCGACTTATCAACTCTTTATCTGCTTGATGATTAGAGGCAGCACAACAAGTATTTCCCATGGAGTTATGAACTGGAATTAATTTCTATTGCTGTATTTAAATTGTGCAGTGCCTATTTTAAATGATACTTACTTAACTACACCAATATTTTTAATTTATTGACATCAGAAACTGAACGATTCAAATTCCACATATTTTAGCTTCAAGAAATAGCTATTCTCCCAAAAGAGAAAAGATATCCTGATAGAGAGGAAAGAACTCCTAGAGAGAGAGTAAGCTGTGAAATTTTATGTTCAGGTTCACTCGAGGAGGAATACTTCAAACTGAAATTGTAATTGCTGATTCAATTCAAGACAGAACCAAAAATTGATATCACCTTTAAGAAGAAGTGCCACCCCTTCCCCCAAACTCAAAAATACATGAAGTTCTTTAACAATATAGCAGAGTGTGAACATAATCATTATCTGAATGTAACTTTTAATTAGTTCCCTTTTCGAGCAGGTAGAATGAAAAGGCCTTGTAAGAATGGAAAAAAATCAATAAGCATAACATACTCAATCATTGTACCAGAATTACCAAACTTCCCATAAAAAAATATATAAATGAAAGTTGTTGATTCCAGACCGCAAAATAGCGCATAAAGACCAGTATACAATAATCAAAAAGAAAAGATGGATTACTGCTGAACTGGAACAGTCCTGACAGCAAGATGAAACCAGAAATGTAAATTTATAATCAAGGACTCCTTACATAAGAATATTCAGTTAATATAACTGGTCTATTACTTGCATTAATAAATTCCATTCACGTTTCTACATTATTAACCCTAGGTACTGAGTCAATACTTGGTGATCCAACACTTGATCTGAATGTGAAAAAATCATCTGGAGCAAATAAATTCGTTGGATGATCTATATTTTGCCGAAGAATCATTCGAAAAGAAAGGAAAATTGCATTAAAAAGTTCTGCTAAATTTTCGAGTTTCGGACCTTGGCAGCCTGTGTCAAACTAGTATAAGCAAGCTAAACGACCTAATATTTTTTTTTGGCTTACCATTGAAACAGACTTTGAAAAAATGAACAGAAATATATTCCTCTCCGGTGTGCATTGAAAATGAATCTTGATTCTGCTGGGGAAAAAAACACTGAATTTATCAAAGCTCTCACAATTTCATTTTGATTGATACTCTTCATAATCATTAACGGATTTAAGTCTCTCACACTCGTCAATAATACTTTTGCTATTCACATTTTATGAGGGATAAAATTAACACTCTCATTAAATCTTGATCACTCGCCAATACAGCAGAGGTTTTGAACAAATGAAATCCTTGTCGAAGCATAAAACTACAAGTACCGTTTTCACTTTCATAATGACTCAGGATATATGTTTTATCTTCTGCATTACTCAGAGACCAGCAAAGTATTCATTCGAGAAAAAGAAACTCGGAGTAGGACAGAAGGACTCTACGAAACACCTGAAAGTCCAACTCTTCGTTCGCCAGAGTTAGCGCGGGCGCAATCTATAGTTGGACGTGAGCGAAGTATTGATGAAGAAAGGATTAAAAAGCTGAAATCAATCGATTTTGCAAACCAGCACACTGATGATCAAATCGAGGTTGCTTTCAATTTTATTCCAATTATCTTTATCATCCATTTAGCTTGCCGTGTCCATTCTTCAAAAAGAACCTGAAGACCGGGACACGCTGGATCTGAAAATATTGATGCACTTTACTGAAAATGTTGAATTTTTTAAAGACTATGATCAAGACACTCGCAAGCAATGCATGAGAGAGATGTATCACGTATTTTTGCACAAAGGTGACTACTGTATGCGGCAGGGTATGCATGTTTACAAACCTCTTGAGTGACAGTTTTGATCGTGTAATAGGAGAATATGGTGATACCTTTTGGGTCACTCTTAAAGGCACTGTGGGCATAAAAGTAAAAACTGAAAGAGAAATCGAGAAAAACGGCGAGAGAGTAAAAGAGAAAATCGATCTTGAAGTAGCGAGCCGAGGAGCTGGCTATGCCTTTGGTCATCTGGCACTACTGGAAAGGAAACCGCGTGCAGCCACTATATATTGCAAAGAAGATTGTGAGTTTGCAGTGCTCAATAAAGCGCCATTCCAAAGGATTCTGTGTAAGAGCTATTCAATCACTCGCAGAAAATATTGATGTTGACAATAGCTGAGAAAGAAGAGCAGAGACTTTATGCTGAAGTGAATTTTTTGAAGGCTATTAAAATGTTCTCGCAATGGTCCTATGCTTCTATAAAAGCTTTTTTTCTCCTCTGTCTTCCAAAAAATTATCAGCGAGGTCACATCGTTTATAACCAGAGAGATAAGTCCGATCATATGTATATAGTCAGAAGCGGTGACTTTAAGGTAAACTAGAGCTAACCACCCCTGACAGCGCGGCAATTTCTTCCGTAACAATTAGGTATCTTTTGAAGCAAAGTATCAAGAAGAAAATAAGAAAAATCGATTAAGTGATGATACAGAGAAAATAAGAAGTAAATTCGTCAAATCGCAGCCGACAAGACATGTTGAGGTTTATTTAAATTCAATTTTTTGGGTTCACACTTACAAATGATAATATACATGATAGTTGGCAATCATAGGACCCTTAGAAATCTTTGGATTTGAAGAAATGATGTCAGGCGAACCAAGAATGCACACAATTTCTTGTATCTCACAGTCAGGA
>ENA-UOUE01000944-UOUE01000944.1-compost-metagenome-genome-assembly--contig:-NODE-944-length-20973-cov-10.154958_pt1 | contig 20973 bp, 9 predicted proteins | sample MGYA00238146_ERZ747223 | MGnify/ENA primary metagenome ERZ747223 (study PRJEB28781, sample SAMN06268865) | compost metagenome | isolation source: single cell | place: USA: California, Emeryville, Joint...
AAGAGTCGCCTATATTCAGTTCCTTTCAGAAATCAGTGGAAAGAAATCCAAAGCTCTCCAGCAGCTCTTCGAGACACGACACCTCTATGGTAAACGTCTCTCTGTTAGAAGACAAGTGATCATCGAAGCCATTCAAAAGAACCTCACGACAGAGCTCCAGGATAAATTCCACCTCCGAGAAGTCCTTGACATCCAACGATCTTATCGGGATCACGTGACAAGAGCCCAAGAACTTGTGTCAATTCGTGTAGAAATTCTCTCAAAATTAGTTGGAACCGGGTGCGATCTCGATGTGATGAAGAAACTTTCGGTCAAGTTCACAGAAAAAGGAGAGAGGCTTGTTAGAGATCTGCAGTTGATCCTCGACTCCAATTGTGGCCACCTCGAAACTGTCGCTCTTTTCGACTATGTTCATTTAGGTCTCTATGAAATGTCCTTGGGTCCTCGCTCACACAATCTCCAAGCGGCAATCTCAAAGGCAAAGGCGTTTAATTTTTCCGAATTGGAGACAGAAATCCAAAACACCCCCGAGAAGAACATTCTTATGAATATTGACGCTGACTCACCGTTATCTTACGTTGCCTTTTCCCTCAGTACCAGCAGGCTGGGCAGTGTGATCGTTTGGTCGAAGAACTTTAAAACTTTGCTGGGACTTCCTGACCATGTTGAATCCCAGAAGCTTAAAATGGAGAATATTTTCCCAGTCTCATTGAAAGAAAAGATCCAAACCCTAATTGCCCAAGAGTTTGAAAGTGGATCAAGTCTCTTAAATAACACATGGACAAAGGCATTTCTCAAAAAATTCGATGGGAGTTTACTTGAAACCAAGATTTTGATGACCCTTGAAGTCTTACAGAATGATGAAATCGCTCTAGTTCTGTACATCTACAAGACAAATAACCCCCTAACTGGATTTTTGTTCGATGAAACTCTACAACTCATTGGATTTTCGAGTTCACTGCAAGAATTATTGGTTGCAACGACAAAGGCACCAGAAGCTGAAATCGCTTCTCAACTGTCGCAGCAATTCTCGAATTTCAAACAATTTGCGCCTCCCTTCGATGAGAAGTCAGGCTTTGGAAACTATAATATTGACTTCGAGTGTGAATTTCAAACTTGGAACCCAGAAGATAGCTCATTGCAAAAATTCACCGATCAAGTCAAAAAGTTGCACCCTATTGATTTCAACCACACTTTGCTCTTGAGAGGTGCGATCTCCAAGTCCCGACTAGAAATGTTTGATTTTGGATACTATACTCTCACTATCAACCAAATCGTCAAAAAATCAAATAGAAGCCCTCTTCATCCTCGATTTCTCAGTCAAACGCTGCCTGACAGCAAAACAAAAGCTTCAAGAGAAGAAGAAGACATGAATTCTGACAGTCCAACCAAAGAGAAAAAAACCAAAGAATTGAAGGAGAGCCCATCAAGCGGTGGTTGTGAAAAATTAAGCGTCGATCAGGATCTGGAACATGAAGAATCATCCCAAATGTCTTCTTCATTGCTAGATAGTAAAAGAAAACGAATAAAACGGCTGATCTCAACAATAAAGATCCCTCATTTCCTCTTGGGAGTAAACATCTTTGGTCATCTCTCTGTTCTCGGTCTCATCATCATGATCGTTGTAAGCAACTTCGTACTCTCGCAGGCTTACAATCAATTTTCTGAATTCGCGCGGGTCGCACCTTTCCCCTCCTATCTGAGCGCGGTTGTCAAGTCTGTTTTTGTAAATGTAGAGCTGGCGGTAGCCGTCAATAATGACCTTTACCCTGCAGCAATGGCAGCTTCGATGAGAAAATCAGTTAGCACGGCTTTTAATGATAAAGTGCAGAGGTTTTTGCTGAAGTTCAATGAGTTCATGGTCAATTATGATGTGGAAGAGCTCTCTCCCAACTTTAATTATAATGCTTTTGCCATTCCGTTGAGTCGTCAAGGAATCTATGAGACAGAGAAAAATTTATCCGTATATGAGGCGTCAACAATCTTTTTAGGAGTCATTTACAAGGTTAACAAGACTGAATTCTCCAAGTTTATTAATACCCAACAAGATGTGATTTGGTTCGAAAATTATACCCTGAAGTACGTTCAAGTTTATGAGAACATGAGAACCACTTTGTACTCTGACTTTCATCTTCGTTATGAATCCATCTTGTCTCTTTTTGATATTCTTTTGGCGATTGGGACGGTTGTTAGCGTGACAATTTTCGGCTCATTCGCGGTAGTTGTGAAATCTACTGAACGACGTAAATCGCATATGATGAGACAAGTACTCACAATACCAGTCCATCAGATCCACGATTATCTTCGAATGTGTCAGATTGAATACAAAACATTCTTTGGCACTGACATCATCTGTAAGAATTTTCAGATGCCAACACAGAAAACAATCAAAGAAAACCAAAGGAGGGAATCCAGACATGTCTCGAAAGCAGCATATAAAACGAGAGAAATTGGAATATCCGTCATTGCAATTACTACACTCTTCCCTATCATTTATGTGGTGGCGTACTATGTTATCTCAAGCGTCTACTTCAAGCAGAAAACGAATGAAGCGATCCCATATATCTATAATATCGATATGCTTTCGAAAATCGTGCCGTACCCAGGAATCACAACATCACTTTATCACCAATTCGTAAATAATTACAATAATTCCAGAGGAAATGCAACAGTCGAATTACTGAATCAGGCCACTACGAACTATAAAGTCCTTCGAGAACATGTTGTCCAGATGATGCAGACTGCATCAGCGACTTTACTTGCCTCTAGTTACGCAAGCGACAATCTCAAAGAGAGATATGCAAACATAAGCACAATACTTGCATGTGATGATATCAAAACCAACGTGAACTATGCAAAGTGTTTCACGGCATTTAATGAGGTTGCTAAAGGTGGGTTGGGAGCCATTGCTGAGAAGATGTATGATTACGCCACTTCGTTTGTACAGATTTTATTAGCCAATCCCACTCGAGAGACTATTCTTGAATTATTTGGTTCCAGTCTAGTAGGTGAGCGGAACGCGCTCGGAACTGCAATGGATACCCTTTTCCTGAATAATATTGAGATTGAAGGGGTCAATCTCGCTGGGATTATGAACAGTTTCCAATCGGCGCTGAAAGTGCTACTTGTCATAGGAATCTTGCAAATGGCAAGTGTGCTCTTTCTTATCTGGAGACCAATTTATAAAAAAATTATTGTGGATTACGTAAACTGCAGAAGAGTTTACGCAGTGCTTCCAGTATTCTTGATTGCTGAGAATAAGTACATACTAAAAATGTTGAAAGTTCAACAGAGCTCTCGATTCTGTTAAGAAGAGTTTCTCCAGATTGTAGAATGTCGAAACACGAATTCATATTATTCATCGAAAAGCTCATGAAATAGCATTATCTCTCTCTTTTTTTTGTGATAGTGCATTTACGCTCCTTTCTTCATATTACTTTTTTTGTTGTTCTGATGTTTTAATTGCTTTCATCCAGAAACGGGGATTTTTCTTTTATCATATCTTCGGCATTAAATTGATCTCCTTAAATGTTATATTCTATATACTAAAGATTGATCAAAATATACTTATTTTCAAATTACAAAACATGTGTCTTTCAATGCTAAATTGTTGTCCGCAAACTAACATCAGTTAAAGGTGATTTTAGATTTTTTTTCATCAGAAAGGGCTTGTGCATGTATTAATACACATCGAGAAGGAATCCAATATCAGTAAGAAATTAAGATGACTCAGAAATTGTGCATGAATCTTCAAAATGTTGCGAGAATAGGAAGCCAGTTCTAATTATTAATAAATCTATCAGAAGAAAGTAATATTCAAAAAGTCAGTTTGTTAATAGATGTCGTGTAAAGCCTTCAATTTAGGTGTTACTCATAAATCTCAAAATTAATTAAATTTTGATATCAAAAACAATCACGGTATTTTCCATTTTCCTTCCGATTTTAGGAAAGGGAGGTCGAGCTTTGATGTATGTTCTCTTTTTCTGAACACCAATGAAAAGCTCACAGGGTAGCTACCATTAAGTCCCAATCAAGCGACAATTTAGCACTCAAGCCACCATGAAAATAAAAAAGCCATGTTATCTGAAGATCAATCATATTTATTTGAGTTTGCCTTCAATATAGAGCCATCCCATCTCCAAATTCACAAGAAATGATTCGATTTGGAGCGACATTTCATCTATTACGAAATCGAAAAAAATATTTTGTCTATGCGGGTGTTTCCCAGTCATCACACAGCTTCCGCTCTCCGCGTAGTCACCCAAATTGTTCGTTATTTGCCAAATCTCCCACCATAGACACCACGAGACTGTTGGAATCATTGTATTCACATCCGACTCATTCGGCTCATTTCTGTTAGAGACTTAATTTTCATATCACTCCAAGCTTCAGTACTCATGAGAGAGGCCATTTCCCACTAGTTCCCAATTTAATTGAGTTGATTTTGAGTCTACAAGGTCCCATCAGTAATTTGAAACTATTCAGTTTATTAAAACAGCATTTAACAGCGAAGTCTTGATAAATAACTATTCAACTCGAATAAAATGATTCCTGCAATCGATAAACAAAGTGGCTCGATCATAGTCCCCGAATCCCAGAAGACTTTTGATGGGTTACGAGCCAAGCCAGACGAACTCAAAGAGCAAGCCTGCTCAGAGCTGGTCGAATATTACCTCAAATTTTCCGATAACAATGAACTAATCAATCAAGTACTCATTGCATAAACTCCCCAGGAACGAATATTCATTCTCTTTTTCTCCTCGTAGTTATTCGCAAAATTGCAGAAGTTGATCAACAGCAACGACTCATCCGAGAAGCTGGGTTAGAGCCTCACGCAATCGCATTTTGAACTCATATAATTTCTAAACATAGGAGGAATGCTCGCAGTGGAATATCTTACGTCTGTGATCCAAGAAACCCAGCAGATTGGGTTCGTTAATAAGTTTCTCTCGGTCATCTTCCAGCAGTTCATCTTCAATACTGACCTCAAGATCATCCAAAGAGCAGCCGAGGTATTCGGGAAGCTCGTGAAGATGGGAGGTGAGAATTTCTCAATAACTGTATAACTAACTCACTACATACCTCAGGAACTCAAATCGCTCAGGTTATCGTGTCTGATGTTGAGGAAGCGATGAAATGGATTAAAGGAGATAACGTCAGAGAGATCAAAAAGTTCGCGTCCTTGCTCGTGCTGAAGGTTCTGTTAGAAGAAGTCCCTTATCTCTCATTCAATAAGATATTCCATGACAAAAGCTGTTTCCAGTCGATATGGCAGCTTATTCGGTAAAATTCCGCTCTCTTGGAGTCTCGTTCTCAAAGTTCCATGCGTAGTGAGAAGAAAAGCACGCTCAGAGACGCGGCGCTGAAGTTCCTCGACGTCTGTATCTGTCAGATCTCGCAAAGAGAGGGTATTACGCCACTTTTATCGAAGAAATTAGGCTAAACTGTTATTTGCGCTTTAGATACCCTTCAAAGAGAATGGACAATGGACATTGTTAAAGAAATCCAGAAATCTCAGCATTCGACAGACTTCGATGTAGTTCACGGGAATATTAACGTGTTGAAGAGCTTGCTGGCCTATACGCGGAAAGACTTGCTTATTGACAATCTCGTTGAAATGTCGGACTACATATTGAATCACCGAAACGATAGATCAAATATTCAATTGACTGTCATTGAGACAATCCCGGTTATTCTTAGATTTAACCCTGGCGTTTTCGTCATAAAGGACATGACGACGGTCGTAGGATTCTTGCTTGATGTTGGAAAAGGCGCAAAAGAGCCGAAACTAAAAACGGTGAGCTACAGCACGCTCGCAAAGATCATTCTCGAGCCCATTGACAGCACTTGCCTCGAGCCTTTCTTGCCTGACATACTGAAAACCATGCTTGCAGAGCTCCAGCGGAAGAATAAGCCTTTCTGTCCTGAGGTCGTCAAATGCCTTGATAACCTCCGTTATCGCTTTAAGCGCAAGATGGTTCAAATGATCGATGTCGGACAGTTCGTTGACAGTCTGCTGATGAACGGACTTTACAGCTGCAGTTTGGATTTTATGAACCAACTCTGCAAACTCGAAGTGGACCATGAGTCCGAATTCATTCAGTTTAAGATCCTTAACGTAATCAGCTACACGCTCTCAGGGAAGATCTATATCTTCCCTTTCAAAAGCCAGATCGACTCTCAGAGAGTGACAAAATTCCAAACGAATTTGATCCAAGAAATGAGCAGTAATTCTGAATACCGCAGTCCGGAGTCCATCTCGTTGAGCTTGCAAGCGCTCGCTAGTTTCGATTTCGATCGCTTCGCGGACAGCATGGCCCTTTTTGTGAAGGACGTCGTGTTGGAGTACCTCGATAGCGAAAACTCTGACGTTCGTAAAGCTGCCGCTAAGGCTGGGTGCTTGCTTTACATAAGAAATAACTCTCTTATTTCGGGACAGTATACTATAACGAAGAATCTCGTCAGCGATATCTTGCAGAAGTTCCTTTGCGTGTGTCTCTCAGACCCGGATAATGAGGTGCGAGAGATCATGCTTCTGTCATTAAACGAGAATTTCGATGTTTTTCTGAACAGCGAGGACACGCTTCGGCAGCTTTTCATGTGTTTGAATGATCCGATTTATGCGGTGAAAGAGAACTCGCTGAAAATCCTCTGTAAAAGCTAGTCTATTAAAGCATGTTATTGATAATATTTCCTTTCTTAGGTCGATTAGGACGACGGAACCCATCAGAAATAATTCCTTATTTCCAGAAGAAGATCCTCCAGTTGCTAAACGATCTAAAATCTGAGACGCTGTTCAAAGAGAAAGAAAGAGTAAGAGCTACCTGCTATTATGATTATGAGGCTTTAACCACCTTCATTAGATCCAGCAAATTCAGCTTCTGAATTGTTTTATAGACCACGCAGAGTCTCTCGTCATGCCTCATACAGATACGATATGTTTAACCTTGCTCAAGATCTTAAACGATAGGACCTGCTCCGGAGCGCTGATGACACCGCTGTTACAAGTGATAGGGTCAGTTGCGCATAAATCTCAGCGGAAGTTCACTCCTTATATCCATGAGTTCTTCCCTATGATTGTCCAGGGCATGCAGGATATGTCCTCGACCGCCAAGAGAGAAATCTCAATTAAAACCATGATAAAAATCATTAAGAGCGCTGGGTACGTGATCTTGCCTTACCTCAAATACCCATTTCTTCCCGACGTTATCCTTCAACTGCTGCGAATCGAGGCGAATCCTTCCATCCGACAGGAAATTCTCAGGTTGATTGGAGCACTGGGAGCCTTGGACTCTTTCCAGTACAAGAAATTACAGTATATTACTGAGGACGAGCAGAACCACGCCGAGGATTTGATGGAAGATTTGTTCAAAGCGAAATTCACTATTGCGCTAGAGCCCTTGAGCTCCGGGAAATACATCAACCAGCCACTTTTAAAATTATACAACTTTTTCGATGATATTGTGGTCCTTTATGGCCTCGATAGGCGCAAAATTGGAGCAGAAATCAACAAAGCCAGCGTGATTAACACCCATCAGCTCTCAGGTCGATACAGGTTCCATCAAAGGTCGCTGACTTCGTCAAATCAGACCGATGAGCTCGAGATAATGCTCACGACGCCTGAGCAAATTAACCTTGGAAAAATCGACTACTACACCACGGTGACTATCAAAGCGGTGCTGAAGGTCCTCATAGACCAAACTCTGCAGCAATACCACGAATTGGCCCTTGAAGCACTTATTTACATTCTCGGCGTCCTTAGAGTTCGGTCTACCACTTTCTTGCATTTAGTAATGCCGGTGCTGACGTATCAGATCGCCGTTTGTGACGCAAATCTCCGGGAATCGTTGCTTCATAGAATAGAGAAGATCGTCAAACTCTGTGGGTCTAGCTTCCAAGACGAGTACGTCGAGACCGTGCTGCAGATTATTTTGCAATACATCCCTGATCAAAAGCTTTCGATCAAGAGTTTCGAGCTATTGAACACACTCGTGAACAACTGCAAGAAAAAATTGGCTCATAAAATGGAAATTATCACGACAAAACTCAATCAGCTGCTCATTCAATACGAGAATCACATGCCAATCATCATTTGGGTGTTGAAGGTCTATAACAACTTGGGCGACATGGTGAACTTCTACCTCGAGAACATTATCACGACGGTCACGCAATACCAACAGCATAATCCTCTGTTCCTAGAGAGAGAGGTAGTTACCCACGTGATTGCATTTTTCCAAAATTGCATCGAGAACTGTCCCAATTGCATCCAATCAGCCTCAAAGATCGTCACTGCGTTGCTGTTCTTGCTCGATAACTATCAAACGAACCAGAACGTGGTCATTAATCTCTTCATCCGCATGCTCCAGCTCTATAAAGACACGTTTATCGTCTATTTACCAATCATTCATTTGAAAATATCCAAGCTAAAAGTCCAATCAAATCGTTACAAGGTCTGCGTCAACCTCCTCCTTAACTCTGGGAACCTAGACGAGGTCGACCAGATCGCGGCGGACGGGAACGAGAAAGGCAGCTTTGATAGAGAAAGCATGGTTTTATCAAGCAGCTTCATGAATAGTATCAATTCGAATTCCGTGCGTGCTTCATTCCTGAAAACCACGACCATGGACCCGAATGCGACTTCCACTCATGCGTTTAGTATCCGCCCTAATATTGATTACGATGTCCTATTGAAAGAATTTGATACTTCCAACAAAATACTCAAGGAAGACTGGATCGAATGGTATCGAAAATCCAGCGTCGAACTGCTAAAACAGAGTCCTTATCCCGTGCTCTGGGGTTGCCACTCCTTCGCAGAGCTATTTAATCCGATCGCTCGAGAGCTCTACAACGTGGCGTTCGTCAGCTGTTGGAGTATGCTCAATGACAAGCAGAAAGAGACTATGATCGGAGTACTTATAAGCGCGATTTCATCGCCAAATATCCCGATTAACATCCTCCAAACTTTCCTCAACCTCGCCGAATTCATGTACCATGACCGAGAAGTGATTCCGATAGACATCCGAATCCTCGCGGATTTAGCCGAGAGATGCCAAGCGTATGCAAAAGCGCTTTATTATCGAGAATTAGAGTTTGAGAACTCACCTGACTCAGCTATTGAATCCTTAATTTCGTTGTATTCTAACCTCGGCCAGAGCGAGGCAGCCAACGGGCTTCTGATTTACGTGAAGAAAAACCTTGATATGGAGCTGAAGGAGAGCTGGTACGAGAACCTGCAGCGATGGGAGGAAGCCCTTGAGGCCTACAGAAACAAACAGTTGGATGATCCTACTGGTGAGGACTATTTCGTGAATAAAATGAGATGTTTCTATCACCTAAGCGACTGGGATGTCCTGCTAAAGCACTGCGATAACCTGCTGGACAGCAACCGACAAGAAGACTTTGAAAAGCGAAAGCAAGTGGCTCATATGGCCGCGGATGCTGCGCTCCAACTTAACGAATGGGACAAATTCGAGAGATATATCGAGAAAATCGAAGATACCAACGAAAACAAGACGCTTCTCAACGCGGTATTGTCCCTGAAGAAAAATAAATTAGACGAGGCCGCCTCTCTCGTAAACAAAGCTCGCGAGGCGCTTGATACCAAAGTATCGGGCTTATTGCTCGAAAGCTACAGCAGAGCCTACGACAACGTTCTGAAGCTGCAGACGATGGTTGAGATGGAGGAGATCATCGACTATAAGCGCATAGAAAAGGAAATCATCGCAGAAAATGACAATTTGATAGGGCACAAAGCCATCAGGGATGACACTAGAAACGGAGAGGTTACCGGCACAGACGATGAGAAAATATACGCTGGACTGAACATCAAACTCACTGACCATAAGAAAAATCTCCTTAACAAATGGAACGATCGGCTAAACGGGTGCCAGCCCACTGTCGATGTCTGGCAAAGGCTCCTTGCGGTGCGCTCGGTGCTGTTAGACAAATCTGAGAATATCGACGCGTTGATTAAATTCGCGCAAATGTGCAGGAAGTCGAAGCAGAACCACATGATAAAAATCTGCCAACGGACGCTAGAGTCAATAAAAACCAACCTAAAATCATTATACGAGGATCTAGAGCTGCCGCCGAAACTCATCCTTGCGTCCCTCGAGTGCGATTTCCTTACAGGAGCCACAACGCTTGCGGAAACAATAGAGCGTATCTCTGGATATTTAGAAAACAACCCGCCGAGAGCCGATGATAAGAGGGAACAGATCAGCGGATTGAAGAGAGGTAAGATATTAATTCAGATGACTCAGGCGGAGGAGGAAGTGCTGAGGAGCAAATACTTCTGTAAGCTGGGTAAACTGGCGCATCTATTGCATGAAGACAACCCTTACGAGGCGATTCGCAAGGAGCTCACGTTCTACAAACGCGCAATCGAATGCAACCCTCAAAACTACAAGGCGTATCACGCGTTGGGATATGTGCACTTCGAAGCTGTAGAGTACCTTGAAAATAAGAAAGAGCAGCGCAGTGACATCATAGTACACACGATAGCTGCTTTGAAAGGCTTTATTGAGTCGATTTCGAAATGCGGTGGGTCAAGCGCGTCTTCTCGCACCCTGCAAGATCTCTTGCGTATGGTAACGCTGTGGTTCAAGTATGGAGATGACGAACAGGTAGAGTTGGTACTGCAAGAGAGCTTCAATCGAATTGATATCATTTCCTGGATCGAGGTCGTGCCTCAGATCATGGCCAGGCTGGACAACCCACATCAGAGGATCCAGAGCCTGATTCAGACACTCTTGATGAAAATCGGCGCGAACCATGCTCAGTCGATAATTTACCCGCTGACAGTGTCATTGCATGATGACAACAGCATCAGAAGGGCAGCAGGTCAGAAGATTTTAGACCATATGAAGCAGCATTCGAATGGTCTGATCCAGCAGGCGGTGTTGGTGGCTGAGGAGCTGAACAGAGCCGCGATTTTGATGAAAGAGCACTGGATTGACGGCGTGGAAGAGGCCTGTAGGTATTACTTCCAAGAAAAGAATCTCGATCAAATGCTCAAGACCTTCATGGAATTAACTAACATCTCTCGCAAAGACCCTGAAACTCTGAACGAGATCACCTTCCATCAGTCGTTTAGATGGGAGATCGCCGAAGCCGACAGCTGGCTCATGAGATACGCAAAGACTAAAGAAATACACTGCATCAACCAAGCTTGGGACACCTACCACACTCTTTTCAGACGAATTAGCGAAAAAGCTGCTAATATCACCAAGATCTACCTCGAAAACGTCTCGCCAAAGCTCCTACACTTCAAAAACGGAGACATCTCAGTGCCTGGGCTCTACCGCCCGGATAAACCAGTCATCAAAATCGAGAGCTTTGCCCCTAAAATGACTGTTTTGACCTCCAAACAACATCCAAGGAAGTTAGAAATCTACGGCAGTGATGGAAAGGAATACACTTTCCTTTTGAAGGGAAAAGAGGACACTCGTCAAGATGAGAGAGTCATGCAGCTGTTCTCTCTCGTGAATAAACTTCTCGCGTCGGAACCCGAAACTTCCAAGCGAGGACTCAGCATTACGCGCTATTCTGTCATCCCGCTCTCTCAGAAAGCTGGACTGATAGGCTGGGTCCAGAATTGCGACACATTGCAGCAGTTGATAAAAGAGTATCGTGAGAGCGCTCGAGTGTTCCCGACGACCGAGCAAAGGCTTTACTCTCAAATGTGCCAGAATTTCGAGGTGATTCCTATGGCGAACAAGATAGAAATCTTTAGATACGTCCTCGAAAACACCAAGGGAGAGGATCTAAAGAAAGTCTTTTGGCTGAAAAGTCCTAATTCTGAAACGTGGTTAGAGCGAAGAACGACGTTTACGAAATCTTTAGCGACGATGTCGATGGTGGGATACATCCTCGGTCTCGGAGACAGACATCCGAGCAATATAATGCTACAGAGACAGACTGGACAGATCGTTCACATTGATTTCGGCGATTGCTTTGAGGTCGCGATGAAGAGAGATAAATTCCCTGAGCGAGTGCCGTTCAGACTGACACGTATGCTAGTAAAGTCGATGGAGGTTAGCTCGATCGAAGGAACGTTTAGAAACACTTGCGAGTCCGTGATGACGGTCCTTCGCCAGCACAAGGAGTCGTTAATGGCGATACTCCAAGCTTTCGTATACGATCCGCTTGTGAATTGGAGGCTTTTAACGGCGTCTGATGCCGGTGCCGGCGCAAAAGAGGCCATCTCTCCTGCAGAAGGCAAACCGCCGAACAGATCGACGCGTAAGAAAACCACGCAAAAAAGAGATAGAAAGGAAGGGGGAAGTGGAACCGGGAAGGAGCTATTGGGTGGCAATGAGGAAAATGGTGGAAACAATGGGTCTATTGAAGAAGAGAAAGAGAAAATGCAAAATTTCGAGAAGATCGATGATGAGAGAATCGAAGTGAAAACTCGGCTGAATGAATTGAAAAAGGAGCTGATCCAAGGAGGAGCCGGAGTCCCTGATCAGATATTGAATCAAAGAGCATTGGAGGTCGTTGATAGAATCAAGAAGAAGCTTGTGGGCAGAGATTTTAGGGAGCATGAGGCGCTCGATGTTGTTGATCAAGTGAATCAGTTGATTAGACAAGCGACTTCGCATGAGAATATCAGTCAGGCCTATATCGGTTGGTGTCCTTTCTGGTAAACAGGCTTACAGGTTAAGGTACTTATAAACCCGAGGATTTATATGCCAGCGCTTGATTTTTAAGTCGTTTCATCTTTTACATTATTGGCTGTAGAAGCTCTTTCTATGCGTAATCGTGCCTTCTTTGGCATTCATATTTAGTAGTAGCTGGTCTTTTACTTAAATAGAGAGAATCTATTCAGTGACTACAAGCTTAACATAATCGTGAATAGGATTCTATGCTTGTTTTTCTGGTAAAATTTTCTGTTCAAGACATGGAAAGAAGCTAGCTAATAACTGATTTGCCTAGCAAGGATTCCTGGATGCTAATTTTATTGTTTAGATGGATAGCTCAAGGGGCTTAGTAACTTCCTATGACACGGGTTCGCAATTTCTACCCTAAAAAGATGAATTTACAGGTACTGAAAAGTTCTGTCTGTGAACGAATCAGTATCTGTCAGGTGCTATCAAAGTGAGCAGGAACCCACTATCAGGGAAGAATAGATTCTTGCCAATGCTTTCTATATTTGTTACATTGCATTGACTTCCAAGTTTCGTATGCCTTTCTCCCTTTCTTAATTCCGAGACCAGACCACAATTTACTTTCAGACAACTTTGATTTGATCAAAAACCCAATTTGATAAAACCTTAATAACGGAGTAATTCATTAGTAATTTAGGGTTTCATTTCCTTCGACCATACCGAATAGCATAGTTATTTACGTATTAACGTAGAGAGCATGAAAAAAAAACAAAAAACATCAGTATAATTTTAACCATTGCCGACATATTAAGTTACTGTAGAGGCAGCAAAATAAGTTCATACGTTTTTCACAAGTTTAATAATTTTAATGCACAAAAAATTGATGGGACTGCGTTCAAAATCCGAATATAAATACAAGATAATAATTCTCATTGCCGCTATTTTCGTTCTCGCTGGGCCCTATTTCTCTTATGACAACCCATCACCTCTGAAAGATCTTCTCTACGCTAAATTTTCAGACAAATACACCGCGCAACAATTCGAAACCGCATACAGCTTGCTCTACAGCGTCTACGCCATTCCAAACCTCGTTCTTTCTTCTCTTGTTGGCTGGCTCGTGGGAAAACTCGGTCCAGCTAAAGTTTTTGTGACCTTAGGAGCTATGACCTTAGTTGGACAAGCCATCGTTGTATTCGGATGCGCAATAGAGTCATTCTACACGATGTACGTCGGCAGAATGGGGCTAGGAGTCGGCTTTGAGTCTCTGCTTACTGCTCAGATGCCATTTCTAACTCAGTATTACCATAACCAAGAAACCGCAATATTGGTAAAACATCCGAATCTTTCTCCATCCAACCCAATTCTTTTATTACATTAGAGCGCGAGTTATACGCTTGGTTTCTTAATGGAAGTAGTTAATTGCTTCTTCACCGCAAAAATCGCGATGGTAAGCCATTAGTCCTTTAACAATGACTTATAAACCACGTAGAACATCGGTGTCACCGCGGCCTTTTTCTTAGGTTTCATCCTTACAGCTGTCTCTTTCACATTGATTGCTACTTCGGTGCTCATCGACTGGAGAGTCGGCAAAAACCTCGAATCAAGAAGCATCCAGCTCGCCGAGGAAACAGACACAGACGTTCCAGCGAACCCCGAAACTCATGAAGGGGTGTTTAGTCAAAATATCTTTAAACTGCCTCGTTTATTTTGGGTTTTCATTCTTGTTTTCTCTTTAACGTCCAATTCGGTCTACGGATTCACAAACATCGGAGCGAGTTGGCTCGCGGATAAATGGTACCATGGTCAAGGAGACAACGAAGAGAAGGCTGGAGAAACAATCGCTATTGTCTGGGCTACTGCCTGTGCTACTTGCGCGTTTGTCGGGAAGTTTTTCAATGATTATGGCTTCAGGTCGGTCGGGGCGATAGTTGCGCCACTCCTCGTCGCGATCTGCCATGTGTGGATGATATATTTCGAGTCAATCCTGCCTCTCATCGGCTATGGCATCGCGCTCTCCATTGTGTTCTCAGCTGTGATGGTCTCGCTCCAGGTCATCGTCCCACCGCCACAGCTGGGAATCGCGTATGGTGTGTTCTTCACGATACAAAACTTGAATCTCGTGTTGACTCCAATCATCGTCGGATATATCAAGAGAACGCTTGGATCGTATAGCTACTCGCAAATGTTCCTTACTGGCGTCGCTTTGGTGTCAATGGTCTGCGGAATACTCACATATAACTTCGATAGAAAAACTGGAGGGAAACTGTTTTATGGCGTTAAGCGATCTGCCCCAAAAGGTATGTCGAACGATTCCCCAATTAATTTCTGACTCTCCACTTATGTCATCATAAAGAACACAACGAGAGGATTGAGTTCCGTGACACAGACGATATGCAGCTCTAAGCATGAGAAGCTTTCTGCTTGCCAGAGAGAGAGATAGAGCTTTATTTTTATACAATTGTATTGTGAGAATCGCATGTGTAATAGAGCATATTGCTGTATTGCTAGTGTTCATTGATCAATAATCTCCGATCATGTAGCGATAAATTAAAGTTTCAGTTAGATTATCGATGAAAGGAAAATAGTGTTTCAAGCGAAAGAGGTTAATGAAGTAAAAATCTCCCATGACATACAAATAAAAATCGATATGTGTGTTGAGAGCAACGAAAATATATTCAACGACTATATTATCATCTAAGTTGTAAGAGAACATACATATTAATTATTCAATACAATAGGAAAAAATTTAACGCTGTACAATCTTCAAAAAATTTTCAAAATAATCAAGGCGCTTGAGGATTCTGGAAATATTGGCTCTTTTTCCTTTGCACCGCTTCGTAAAACATTTGCTTGAAATCTTCGTTTGGATCACTTTCCCCCACTGCAGTATCAGAGTTTCTTTTTTTCACTGCGAGCTTATTTTTCTTGGCAGACACGATCTCCTTGCCGCAGAGCTCGCAAAGCTTATCCGGACAAAGATGCGGGTTCGCTTCTTTTCGGTCAGTTTGATAGTCTTGATCGTTCAGCGACTGAACTGAATTTGTTTGTCGAGGTCTCACTCCCGAGGGGTTCCAGGTACCTAAGCACAATAAATACGATATCGCGGGAAATATTTACTCTTTGAAGGATCAGATATTCTTCTCTGGTCGGTCGTTGTTTGCGCTTTCCCGCTGTTTTTCGTTGATTCTGGGCGTGGGATGCCGTTACTCATGCTCTGCTGCAACGAATGACTTAACGATAAATGCGAAGGGAACTTCTTGCGAGACATAGCATTCGTTGAAGGTCTAAAATCACCGAAAAAAAGCTATAACTGCGTGTGAAAAAAATTTAATTTTACGTGTCTTTATTGAAGCGAATTGAGCCTGGCGAGAGGAAATAGCTCGAGGTTGGTGAATAGAGAGGCTGGCCTCCTTTTAGCTCGATATCTCGTTCAGATAGTATAACAGAGCTGAATAACTTTCGATCGCGGGTGTTGGCCTGCAATGCTTCCTCAGCCAATCCGCTTTTGCTTCCTCTCCTGCTTTCACTCAGAGCGTCAATGTTGAGAGAATACGTGTTTGGTGACTGCAATGACTGATCGAGATTTTTCTGATGGTATTTCTGACTTGAATTGCTGAGAATGTCATGCAAGGACTTTCTATTAGCAAAGGAACTGAGACTCTGTCCTTGCCCTTCTACAGCGGGTTTCAGCCCAGCAGTAAGACTGTTTGGCCTGAAAGCTTGAGAGCCAGTCGGACTGATCAGACTCTGCCACATCTTTTGCTTTCCAGACTGCTCGTTAGTACCATCAGCCATGCTATAGCGACGTTGAGGGACTTATAAGAAGAAAAATTAGGAAAACAGTTAATAATGAGATAAACTTACGGTTTCTGAGGGAACTGTCCTCGTTGCTATTAGCGTCTGCGTCTACCGGTCTGTACCCTTCCCCATATTGCGAAAGCTTGTGGTCAATCTCGCCCAACGCGAGGATTCTATTCCGGCCTGAAGAGTCAGATTCCTGGCCTTCTTCCTGATGCGGCTTATTTGAAGACAAGAACTTCGAGTAATTGAGGCTCAAAGTGCCACGGCTAAGTCCGTTCGCGTCCTTCCCTGCTTGTGAGCCTCTCCTTTCGTGATTACCCAGAGGTTCCTGCGAGGAAGCTTGGAGGTACTCTTCATTCGGTTTTCTCGGTTGTCCTTGAGGCACATCTTCAATAATAAACTCAGATGTAGGCGCGCTGCTCTGCTTGGATGTTGGTTCGGAAGAGTATGCATAACGAGTTGGTGTGCTACCGGCTCCCTTGGGGTTTACAAGCGAGCTTGGCATACCGGAGTTTTTCTCGTTAGCGTTCATTTGTTGAGATTCTCCGACGATTGCGCCTTGAGAACTCTTCAAGTCTCCAATTTCGTATTCAGATTGTACAATAGAACCAGGCTGTCCTTTTGAGCCCTTGAATTGACTTGAGTTTAGAGGTTTTCTTTGCACATTCTTCCCTTTGTAGTCCTGATAGCCGTATTCTTGGTTCGGAGTAGCAAATTCGTCATTACTAATCGGATAGAAGCTCTGAGAGGATTTGAAAGGTTGGGAGTCAAAGCCTCGTGTGTTTTCAGAGGTCATTTGGCCATCAGCACAGTCAATAACAATATTGCCTTGCGACTGGTTCATTCTACCAGCGTGTCTCTTGTTCTTTTGAATGGGTGCATTGCTGTTGCTCGCAGGGTTCTTTTGAGATCTCGTTTCTTCTGACAGCACCTCGCCCTGTTGACCGATTTGCTGTGGGCCTCTTTGATCTAGGGTTGTAGCCTTTGAGCCCGAGGCTTTCTCATTAGGTGGTTGTCCAGAGCCTTTTAATAGCGCGGAGAGTTTGCCTGATTTTGGAGTATTACCTTTAATTGAGGCTCTCGCCATCTCCGGGTTGAAAAGCTGACCTTGGTGCTCATCAACCAGACTAGCTACCTGCCTTTGAGAAAACGGTTGTTTATCTGTAATGGAATCTGATAAAACTCCTTGAGATTTTGCTTGAGAATGCCTGGCGCTGTTGGACAGGTCTTTATATTTCTCGAAGATAGGTATCCTTTGGTCTTGTGAGCCTAAGCCCGAGTTCCAGTTGTCACCTTGGGGAGAGCTTTGTTCAACAGAACCAGTTGCAGTGAAATCAGTTTTATTTTGCGCCATCTTAGGCGTCTGACTCTTAGTTGGTCTTTTTATCTGTCCTGATGCTTGATGACTAGAATTCTCTTCAATTGCAAAGTCTGGACGCTGGGTTTCTGTTGTAAAGTAGCCAGGATGTCGAGTTTCGCTGCGGTTACTATCGTCCTGAGGCGACCTGTCTTGTCCATCGATATTGGATGAATGAGCGCCGTAATCCATTCCAGGTTCACCTTCAAATTGGTCAGAAATCGCAGAGCTTTGAGCCTTATTCAGATGTGAGTGATTTCCATGGGATAAAGATCTTGATAGCTGACTACTAGGCTTCTGAGCTCCAAAATTCGAATGAGGTTCTTTGGTATTTCCTGCGTCTTTTGGCACGTCACCCTCGAGGTGATTAGGATACTGCTGTGCAACTTGATTATTAATGATCGCTGCTAATTGAGCTTGATTCTTTGCAAGGAAATTAGGTTTTTTAATCGTCCCCCACCCAGCAGGGTCTTTCTGTGAGACAGCTTTAGCTTGTGCGATTGATCCTGCTCCCAATATACCCTGTTCATTTTGAGGCTCGCCCTTTTTCTGCCAAGACGCGGAAGAAGAATTGCGAACTCCTTGCTTCTGATAAAGGGAATCAGAATCTCGATTCTGTTGAGGCGTAAATTCTTGCAGCTGGTCGTTGTCTTCGATACGAATATTACTCTCAACTCCAGGCAAGCCTTGATGTCCCGGCATCACTTGATTTTCGCGAGAATTTGCGGCTCTTTGCCAGGACCCCGCTTCATTCTGCCAGGAAGCAGCCCATTCTTCATTGTTAGAGCCATTGCTAGGATTTCCGTCATACTCGTCGCTCTTCTGACCTCTAAATTGGCTGATCCTCTTGGGAGGTTTTTCCTGAGAGTCTACATAGGAATCTGTTTTGGAAACTCTTCCTAAACTGTCTTCGGGGAGACCTTCCTCTTTCCCCTGCCACAAGCCTGAAGATTTACCTTTAGCAGAGGTCTGTCCTCTCTGTTGATTGGCTTTTTCATTTGGTTTTGTCGTGCTTTCGGTTTCTCTAGTTTCTGATGGTCCTCGATCATAGAGTGCTTGATTGCTCTTCGTTTTATCGTCATCCTGCCATGACTCATATCTACCTCGGTCAGGCTGTCTCATTTGAAGGTTCGAAGGGCCTAATTCTCCTTGTTTTACGTCACCAGTGTCACTGTTTCTTTGGTCAAATTCGGTATGGGAAGGGTGCTTAGCGAAAAATTCTTTCAAAATTTGGCGATTTTCACTTCTGTTCCAGTTGCCTTGATCGGAGTTCATGTCTCGCTTAGGGTCATATATCTGATTCGAATCGTTTTGTCTTTTATATTGGTCATTTTTCATGCCCGAAGTCATTTTGCCTTCATCAGTCACTCGGGCGTTCGAGGGTTGACTCTGCCCAAGTTGCGAGCCATAAACTTCACGTGGAGCACCTTGCTGATTCAAAAACTCGTTGGATTCAGTCCTTCCGTTAATCACTTGAGATTTGACGTCAGGTCTTCCACTTGTACTTGGTTGGGATTTTGTTCGCTGGGAATTTGCAGCTTGACCGCTCTCCGAGTGTCTTTCTTTGGGCCAGGAGCTATTATCAGAAATCGTGTTGCTGGTCTGATCCGAATCATTTTGTCTCTTCAATTGACCAATTTTTGGACTGAAAGTCATTTCTCCCCCGCTCGTAGCTCGAGCGTTAGAGGGTACACCCTGTCTAAGCTCCGAGTCAGAATATTCATGTGGAACACCTTGTTGATTCAAAAACTCGTTGGATCCAACTCTTTGGATAGTCGTTGGCGATTTGCTATCAGGTCTTCCACTTTTGCTAGGTTGGAGATTTTTGTCATCGAAATTTTCTTCCTGAATGCTCTCTGAGTGTCTTTCTTTAGGCCAAGAGCCTGTGAAGTCTTTATTATTGTCAGGAATCGTGCTGCTGATCTGATCCGAATCGTTTTGTCTCTTTAATTGGCCAATTTTTGGACTTGAACTCATTTTTCCTTCACTCGTAGTACGAGTACCAAATGGCTGGTTCTTCCCAAGTTGTGAGTCAGAATATTCACGTGGAGCACCTTGTTGATTCAAAAACTCGTTGGATCCAGCTCTTTGGTTAGCCATTAGCTGTTTGTTGTCAGGTCTTCCACTGCTGCTAGAAGGTTGATTACTTCTGCGCTGGAAATTTGCCTCTTGACCACTCTGCGAAGGTCTTTCTTTGGGCCAGGATTCTGGGAATGCGCTGCTGTTAGGAGATGTGATATCACTTCTCTGCATCGAATCGTTTTGTCTCTTCAATTGACCAATTTTTGGACTGAAAGTCATTTCTCCCCCGCTCGTAGCTCGAGCGTTAGAGGGTTGACTCTGTCTAAGCTCTGAGTCAGAATATTCACGTGGAGCACCTTGTTGATTCAAAAATTCGTTGGATTCGTTCCTTTGGTTATTTATTGGTGATTTACTGTCAGGTCTTCCATTTGTGCCTGGCTGGAAGTTTGTTCGCCGGGAATTTGCAACTTGACCACTCTGCGAATGTCTTTCATTGGGCCCCGGTGTGAATGTGGTATTGTCAAAGTTCAGATCATTTATTTGATTCGAATCGGACTGCCTCTTCAACTGACCAATTTTTGGATTCCAACTCAATTCTCCTTCGCTCGTAGCTCTGGTGTTAGAGGGTTGACTCTGTCTAAGTTGGGAGTCAGAATATTCACGTGGAGCAACTTGTTGATTCAAAAACTCTTTGGATTCAGCTCTTTGGTAAGTCATTGGCTGTTTGTCGTCAGGTCTTCCGCTTTTGCTAGGTTGGAGATTGTTGCCATCGAAATTTTCTTCCCGAATGCTCTCTGAGTGTCTTTCTTTAGGCCAAGAGCCTGTGAAGTCTTTATTGTCAGGAATCGTGCTGCTGATCTGATCCGAATCGTTTTGTCTCTTTAATTGACCAATTTTTGGACTTGAACTCATTTTTCCTTCGCTCGTAGTACGAGTGCCAAATGGCTGGTCCTTTCTAAGTTGTGAGTCAGAATATTCACGTGGAGCACCTGTTTGATTCAAAAACTCGTTGGATCCAGCTCTTTGGTTAGTCATTAGCTGTTTGTTGTCAGGTCTTCCACTGCTGCTAGAAGGTTGATTACTTTTGCGCTGGAAATTTGCCTCTTGGCCACTCTGCGAAGGTCTTTCTTTGGGCCAGGATTCTGGGAATGCGCTGCTGTTAGGAGATGTGATATCACTTCTCTG
>ENA-UOUE01000945-UOUE01000945.1-compost-metagenome-genome-assembly--contig:-NODE-945-length-20956-cov-8.742516_pt1 | contig 20956 bp, 18 predicted proteins | sample MGYA00238146_ERZ747223 | MGnify/ENA primary metagenome ERZ747223 (study PRJEB28781, sample SAMN06268865) | compost metagenome | isolation source: single cell | place: USA: California, Emeryville, Joint...
TCTTCGTCTTCAACGTCATCAATAAATGCGCTACGATTCATATCTAGGAAAATACTACCCATATTTTCTTTCTAAATGTGTTGAAAATATAAAACATTCATACTTTGAAAAAGAAGAAAACGAGTTAGGGCTCCGCGAATATTTATATCCCGTCAGCTTTTTGACAGGACTGATTGAAGCTTGTCGTTTCAATTCAGACTTCCTTCCGAGCTGAGTTTTTATATTTGCCCAGCCTTGCCCTGCAACAGAATAGAACATTACTCTTAATATAAAATATATACTTTGCTTGCCGCACTGTTTTTATTCATTTGAATTTTCAATTCTATTTTGCCACTGTTCAGTTGACTTTGAAAACAAAAACAAACAAAAAAAAAAGATACAAAACTAATATGGTTTAGTTTACAATAATTATACTCCAACAAACACAAAAAAAGTGTTCTTATAAAAGAGTTTCGAAGAGCGATCCTTTTCCATTCCCATAGGAAATCTAATGGTGGAAAAAGGAGTTTGAGCAATAAAGGATTAACACTAACCAAACGAAATTGCTTCCCTAACTGCTATTTATCATGTGAAAAGTTCAGAATCAAGTGATCCAACCCCAAAGAATGATCGTTCTGCACTGAAACTGTGCAATAATGATAGTTTTTTCGACTTCATTCCAGTTGATCCTGAAATCGGCGGGTATTTCTGCTTCAAAGATGATTTGCTTAACATTATAGTTGCTATCTCTCCTGAAGCGGTTTGATAGTTTGTGTCGCCCTTTTGAACATTCCCTCTTGTTTGCCCTCTCTAACAGCTGATTAGTTCCTCAAAAACAAAATATTTATCAACCAATCCCTTTGGAAGTCGATGTTCTCGAGGATTATACGTGGTCATTGGAGAATTGGTCTATATTTTTCCAAGCTAAGACACCTTTGTCACAACGAAAGAATCTTACTTCTAGCGATTTCTGCTCTTCCGGTACGTTTTCATCATTTAAATATTGATTAGCTGATAAGGGAATAATCTCCACTTCTATATCGGCGTCTATCACACAAATACAATTAGAGCTGGAGCTCGGGTTCACTTCCTAGTATTCGAAACAAAATTCCCAATTGATTTACATGGAAAATCAGCTGATATTATTACCACTATATCAATTAGATAAGACTTGTCATCTGACTTCACTGAAATGACATCTCCTTGAGTTACGCACGCATATTTAGATAAAACTGCTTCTAACCTGCGTTTCATTAACACTAAAGAGTTCACCTCATGATTACTTCTGTTTTTGATCCGTGAGAGTATAAAATTCTTTTTCATGCGGCTGAATCTTCATTGACTTTCCTGTTGGAATATCCGTATTCAAAGTAAATTCAACTCTGTCATAATCATTCTTGAGCGTTAACGCTTTCATCATCTAAAATGTGCTAGACTTAATCAACTGCAAAGAGAGCCAAGCTACCCATTCTGGGAAACAGCACGCTCCAGCTTTCGCTGTGAACTCCAATACACCAACATGTGTGCGCTTATTGTTACTTTTCGGCTCTGCTTTGAAAATTAATGGACTGGGAAGTCTGTATTTCGCTGTGATTCGCAGAACAAGAAAGTTATTTTCAAATGACTAAATCATTGTCAATTACAGAGCTCGTTTATTACACTTGGAGGAAGCAGCACTTGTTACAAACGAAAGCCCATAAGCACTCAATAAACACATTGTATATCTACCTTTATTCCCTTCAGAAATATTGGAATTCTCGCGTGTAGCTGCAGAAATCGCTGTTAAAGTAACCCTAAAGTCTCGCGGCGGTAAACTTGTTGTCGTTTGCTTTCTGTAAGGAGCCTCCCAAAAGTTTCCGAACTAATTCAAGGACCCTTCGTTAGAAATGTGATAAGAAGAAGGTTTTACCATTTTAGGTACAAATTAGGTAAGATTCTAAATAAAATTTAAATAACTTTGGTATCTGATCTGTTGGTAGGTGACCAAACTTGCTGGTGCGGTGAGATACAGATAATGATGGTGATAACATTCTTTTAATAGCTGGTTTTTATTACTGCTAACTTTGAGCAAAGCTGGCAAAACAATAAAACAAAACTCAATGTTTATTCACAAATGCAAAATGTTATTGAAACTTATCATACATAAGATCAATCAATATTTTCTTTAAAATTAGGTGAGCAGTAAGCACTTTTGTGCTGATCAGAGATAATCCTTGGGAAGATAAGTTCATCTTCCGCGAAATTAAACGAGCTATTTTGACTTTGAACCTGTCGCTTCTCGTTCTTCGAGCCACAATGGCGACGAGAAGAATAATCAGCGTCCAAGTTCTTCGAAGAAGGGAAAAAATCACAATCCTGGCTATTAAGACATACAACGCTGTCATTCAGCGCTGCGTATCTTAACGAGTTTGCTTCATCATCATCCTCTTCCTTCTCCCAGTCTTCATGATATCTACTGCTTTGGAAAGGAGAAGAGTCGTCTCGCTTCTTTTTTGTTTGGCTGGTGTTCACTTTTTCAAGAAGGGAGAGATATTTCTCAATTGCTTTGACCTCTGTGTTTTGATTAAAATAGCCTTTTCTATCACCTTTTCCTCTCGCATTTCCTGTTGATCTCTGCGTATTGACTTCGTTCGTAGACCCTTGGCTGCTTCGATTTAAAACAACATTCTGAAGCGCCCGGTTTAGAACCTCCATTTCCTGATGCTTTGGAGTTACGGCTTTAGCGCCGTCACCCTGCTTCAGTGTTTTCAACACGAATTTCTCGTTTGCGAATGTGAAACGCTCAGGTCGCTGATGGCTCTCAAATATCGGATCATACGCACCTTCGAGGATGTCTCTATTCTCAAAGCTAGCGCATAAGCTGCTGATGTTATTGCTGTTCTTCGTTTTAGAGGTATCACCTTGGTTATTTTCTGCTTCATTCTTCTTTAGAAACGAGGTTTGATGCTCCGTTCGTGCAAAGAGCGCTTGAATGCTAGCTTTTAACTCTTGTAACTGCTTCGATTGGTATTTCGGCAACTTTTCAACGGCTATCTTCTGCGAGCGGATCATCTCCACCTGCTGATCAAGGTCTTGGACACGCTCGTGATACGCACCGATAATCTTCTGGAAGGGCTTGAGCTCAATATTCTTCAAGATATTTTCCAGATTTCGTTCAATATCAGACTGCATGTCACTAATCTCTTGCAAATTCGCGCTTAATTGCTTTTCAATGGAATCAATGGCCTCGAACAGCTGGCTTCTTTGAGAATCCAAACACTTTTTCACGTGATTTAGCTCCTGTTTTATCATTTTCTCTAGCACAGAAGCAATAGCCTCAGCCTTTTCAGTTTGTTTTGTGAAGAACTGCTCAAAGTCCCGTCTTTTCAAGCAGATTGAGTCATTAACTTTCTCAGTACTTTTTCTCGAATGTGAGAGCTTAATAAGAAACGCTTCAATTTCAGATTTTCTCAACTCCTCTTCAGAAGCTATTATTTTACGGATCTTTGTTCCTTTATCAGCCAACGCAACAGCGCATTTAGAGCAAAGATGATACTGCAATGATGGGTCATCTTCGTAGATAGTGTAATATTTCGCCTTTTTATTAGGGTGATTCATGCACTCCTCAGTCAATTTCGAATCGTTTTCCTCGCTGCCGGCAGCAAAATCTTTGTTATTCTCAAAGGAGTCATAGAGTATGTCAATCGCTTGAGAGGTTTTCTTGGACACAAATTCCTCTGGCTTCCGCGACGACTCCTGTGAATCGAGGTTGCTGACCACGGACGCTGAATTCAGCACTTGCCCTTGCGTTTTATCATTGGATGAAGTGCCCGTTGTCATAAACTCTACCCCTGAAACTGAATTGCACTTCTCAGCCTGGCCCTCAGTTTCTTGAGTTTGTAGTATTTTCTCTTCACAGCCCTGGTTGTTTTGTTGAGGATCATCTGTTGTCGCTGGCGGGTCTTGGATGTTTATCATGACATGTTTCAAAACCACGTGATTATTTGCGTTTAATCGAGGTTCACTATTATTACGAGCAAATAGATTTGGTTTTGCTTCAGAAACTTTTGGTAGGCGTGGATTACAGGAGCGGTCGATGGGAAGCTGGTGTGACTTTGAATCTTGTGCTCTTGCTGAGTTAATCTGGATGCTGCTTTCAGGTTTGTAAGGGTTATGAACGCCAGCACCGTTTCTACTGGATAAAGGGCGAATATTGGCTGATTTAAGTAATGAAGAAAGGGCCTCTGGCTTTTTGGTTGCTGCTGTTGTTGTCTTTGGAGCTTTGGATTGTTTCAGGTTATGGAGGTAATTTTGAGGGGCCAAATTTGCAAGGTTTGGCCCTATTGAAGTATTTATGGGTAGTTTCTCGAGCGTTTGCTGGGAATTCGTTCTGTTTCTCATATGCTGCGTGCCTGAAATGATTTGAATATTGCCACGTTCGGCTTTATTTAAAACACAGCGATACTCTAATACGTTAACTTTTTAGAGTCTTTTTAAATTTAGATCGGAAATATTCAAATATGTTTGATTGTCTAACGCTAAACATATGAGCCTGTCAGCCTATAAAATAATTTCGAATGTGCTAATTCCCATCATAATGAGTCGGCCTGACCATAAAACGCCCACATCTCCCATAATAATATCTGGTTTAAAAAGCGCGAACATCCTACATAATATGAAATTCAAGTTAAAGAAGCCATACAATAGCAAAAAATATCGACAATCGAAAGGGACTTTTGTCTCGATGTGAATGACACTGATTGAACGATTTTGAATTTAGAATTTAAGATGATTCCGAGTATTTCCATGAAATCATTAAACATCGCGATATAAACAAACTGGTTCTTAACTAAGAGACTAGGCGTCCTCAGCAGCCGTTACGTTCTCGTAGCTTTTGCCTCCTGAGACTCTAATAGATGAAATAGACATTTCGCTTGACCCTCGGAACCCTAATCTCGTTTCATCCTCGAATTCTGCAGGATCAAACGCATGTAAGGCCAAAATTGTCGCGAGCAACGTCTCGGGTGCCAATAAAATACACTAAACGGAAGAGAAAAAAGATATGAGTATGATCTACAGAATCGATAGCGTTACGTTTAAGCAGAGTAAGAGATGGTCCTCCCTGTAAGAATCCTTGGCAATAGCAAAATTGGTGACGAAAATACTATCCTTCTTGCCCTGTAAGAACACCCATTGCCTAGATAATAGTAGCATGGCATTAATACCAACGATATTATGAAGCATTTCATGCTTACCAGTTTACAAGCAGCATCATGATAAGGAAAATAATGAATTTCCATCCCCAATTGGTATATTTATACTCTTCTGTGAGCATTTTATTATAAGTCAAAACGAAATACGCTCCAACCGTCAACGAGATCGCTTCAAGAAGGATATAGAAATAATTGAACGTGGATTGTGCTCTGATTAGTGCAGTTTTAGCTTCCTCTGTGGTTGCACCCTCAGGATTATAGATCCAACGGTAGTCATGCAAGACATCGCATACTAAAGCAAATGCCTGTACCACAATTGCTTGAAGGATAAAGATGCGGATTCTCTTCATAGATTTGTTATAGCTCTCATCCCTAACAGTTTAAAAACATTTTTCTGAAAACTCAAAAGAAATTGTCCCTTACGTGACGAATTTATAAGGGCGAATGCAATATTTGAATGGAGGGAGCTGGTATCCAAACATCTTCCTCTGAAGGATATCTTTGACACGCTATGTTACTGCTGTTAAGCGCAAAGTTAGAGAAGAAACAATTACATGTTCATCAACGTAGCTTTGAGTCATCCTCCAAAACGAATAATAGCTCCACATTTGGAAGAGACGTCGAATGACGTCTACGAACGTCGGAGTATCGTCTTTCTTGCGAAAGAATTAGAGTTCCACCCAGAAAAGAATTAATTTACTGCGAAGACAGTGTTTAAACAATTGATGCTGATCAGTACTGGCAGATAAAGGAGGAAAACTGCGTGTGTGAAAAGGATTAATTGGATTGCTGTTGGCAAGAGATTGGATTACTGATAAGTTTCTCTTGGATCTCCGGTGCAGTGAAGCTTTTCAGATTTCTGCGTATTAAGTTAGTAACGAGAGCCAAGCTGATGAATCCAACGATTGCAGAGATGTAGAGAGCGCTATTCACCAGAAGTTCTTGGCAGGGTTCATTGCAAAACCCTTGCTTGGGAGTCTTTTGGAGCACAACAGAATGAAGATCAGACATTCTTTTTGTAAAAAATTTATTTGAGTTTATTTGAGCTCGTATCTTTTACACACACATATATTTCAGTGGAATTAGAATATAGTGTAGAGTTTCTTCGAACTTTCTTGTGGAAAATTGTGAAACTTAGTAACATTGAAGAGGAAATGGTCATCTACGAAATTAGCAAGAATGAGGCTATTTCATTTATTAAACTTGAAAATAGTAAACGGTACTCCTATTTGTTGTCATCAAGTTGCTTTTAAATTATTTCAGATTGAAGAATTCACCGGCAATTTCATTTCTATGATTCAAGGAACATAATTACACATGTCCAATTGGTGATAGATAGATACATACATCATCAATTATTCAATAGAAAAAAATCAAATAAACTATCAACATCCAAAATTATGTATTCAACTCAAACAACCCGGCAAAGTTTTTATGATTATAAAAATGTAAACTTTGGAAAACTGGCTATATTATGGTTTGACACTTTATTTATTGTTTATTATGACTTCTAATAGAAGGAACTTTTAGTTTTCGATCTGGCGTGTGATATTTCTTCCTCCTAAACAGAGGTTTCGTTTCATTGCCATTCTGCTCCTTCAACAGTGAATTTTCAAATTTGTTCTCACTACTCTCACGTGCCTCTGTGTTCAGATCTTGAAAATAGCTCTTCGCAGACACCTTGGCATCGCTTTTACTAATTTTTTCAATCATATATTCATTTTCTTTCTCAGTTTCTTGCATTATCACTTGCTTGTCGCCAGTGTTGCGAAAAGTCAATTGATTATCTTCACTTTGAAGGAACTCCCCAACTGTAACATTAGAAGAGTGGACCTTAGATGTCTGAATCGGAAGTTCGGTAATTTCGAGACGTTTGATATATCTATTCAGCCCTCTCGAAGGTGGTCTTTTGTTTTCTGGGGCTTCTTGATTTTGGCTGCTGAACTGAGTGTTCCTCACGAACTGCGCCGTCTTTTGCAGTTCAGTCGGCCCAAAAAATTCCTTGGCCCCGCCATATTTTGGCGTCTCATAAATCGTGGTTGCCTGCTCCAAATGGAACGGCTGGAACGGCTGTTGGAATATCTGATTCTGCGTTTGAGTTGTTTGATTAGCTCGAAAAGAATCAGGATATTCAGCCAATCTCCCGCCCTCATCTTGAGTGTTATCTCGACTGAGTGGAAAAAGTTTAAGCTTTTGCTTCAATTGACTGAATTCTAAATTATGTTTAGGCTGTTGCATGCGTGGAGGGAAATCGGCATCTATATCCTGAGTTCCATCGTACTTCTTTATCAAATCATCTGCCTCCATGGAGTTCACCTGGGAAAATCTAATATCATCGTTCTGCGAAGATATCTGATTTTGGAATAACTGATCCTCTGTATCTCGAGTCGATCGCAGCTGCTTTATCTGATAATCTTGGGTACCGCCACCGAAATCAAGAAGCAATTTAGACTGAGGAGTGTTTGTGAAAGTCCCATTCAAGTTGCTCTCGAGGACCGTGCTATTTAACACCGAATCTTGTCCATGCACGGACAAATTGTCAACACTATCATCATTACCAAGCGCTTTTTTCCCACTTTTAGCTGCTGAAAACCGATGAATTCTGAAACTACGGTTCTGATCATGCGTCGGCTTAATGCTTACACTAAGTGTTTGTTTCACTTCTTTTGCGCTTGGTTTACTTTTTTGGGTCCTTTCAGGCAAGAAAGGAACGTTAGATGTTCTTCTGAACGGAGATTTTGTCCTTTCTGGCTCTGGAGTCTTTGAACGTAATTTTGTAAAGCTGTTGTTCTGAGAATTTGTTTTTGAAAGCTGTTTAGATTCAGCATTGCTGTGAATAGGGTCTAGCCTTGCTGCTCGAGATACACTGGTAGGCCTTTCCTTCATTTTTCGAAGGTTTTTCGCTGAAGTTGGATGTGCACCGCTGGTTGTTTTGACTAACATTTTATTATTCTGCTCGAGGATCTGGTCGAAATCTTCTCCTCTTTCGTAACCCTGGATTAGCTGCTTAATGAGGGTAATAACAGTCGGGATATGTGGCCAAACGCCGGTCTTTAGCTTAGAGAAAACAGTACGATCAAATATCATAATTTCGAAGGCTCCAACGCGGGGGATAGTCTTGACCTCATCAGTAATAGGATCATAGTATGCTTCTTCTGAAAGGTGCTTGCTGATGACAGGAGTCATGTGGGGCGGAATATAATTCTTTTGGATGTGTATCTCAGGGTATTCTTTCTTTAAGGCGGTTGAAACTAGAGTACGGGTAAGGAGGATGAACAAAGGAGGTGAGGTTACAGAGATTGAAGATTTCTTCATAGCGCTTTGGGTTGTGCTGCGTGAACCAACTGTGCTTATGACAATTATGACAAACTTCGACGTCGATTTGTAACATGCTCAAATGAAAGTTTAGCAATAAAATTAGCACTTAGGACGCGTGAATTAATGTGTTAACAGATTAAAATGAATGATTAAACCCAAATAATGTACTAGGTGCAAAATCAAAAACTTCAACGGTTTTTTTCCCACTCCTTTCGGAAATGCGCTTATCGACTCGTAAGACCTCCACGGAGACAATAAGAAAAAAAATGGACTTTTTGTTAGTGTAAAGCAGATCAAGACAAGAGATTATTTTGCAATTTTTAGACAAATACCCATGCTAACACGCAAAATCGAAATTGATATGCTGATTACCCTCTTCAGAATGAAAAAATAAAACAATTAATATCCTCAAGGATTCATTTCTTCAAACGAACCTATTAAACATTCTCTCTTTTCGAATATTTTTCATTTAGCAGCAATTGCTTTTTTCTTGAGACTTTTTCGGCTGTTGATTCAATTTGATCGGACCCTTCTTTTCATCCTTTGTTCCTGCTTTAAGCGAGTCTTCGACTGAAGAAGATTTATTTTGTTTGCTTGCAATCATTTTCTTGGCATTAAAAGCAGTAACAGCCTCAATCAAGGTTTTCATAGCTGCATCGATGCCAGTATTAGTTTTCGCTGAAACTTGAGAGGTTCCAATAAATTGAGCATCCACACCAGTGAGAACTAAATTCTCTTGATTTTGGAAACCTTGTCGACCGTCTTTTGGGAGCAAGTCACTTTTGTTTTGCATGAGAATGCAAGGAATTGGCTTATCCTCAACGCGATCACAAGAGCTGTCTATTTTCTGTTTCCATTTAAGAGCGTTGTCAAGAGTTTCCTTCCTTTCAGCATCGCAAACGACGACACATCCAATGGCGTCTCTGATGAAAACTTTAGAAACTTCAAAGTTGCGGTCTTGTCCTATCGACTTGTTAATAAATTCTCTAGTGTGATGGTTGGTTACCTGCAATGTCCCATAGTTGGAGGGCACAAGGCTTTCCGTCGCTCATTGTGATGCCTTTTAAATGAAAATCCATGCCAATAGACGATTCTTTGAGAGACAGCTCGTCGCTGTACCATTGCTCATTGCAGTAGCGTTGAATAAAGCTTGTTTTGCCGACGCCTGGATCTCCAACAACGATAATCTTGAAAAACTGGGATTTTGTTGACATTTTTGCTACTTTACACTTCCTCGAATAAAAATTAATTTGAGATTACTTCTAGCTGCAAATACAATATCTAATCGAGTAGAAGTTCATTCTCACACTGAATTTAGCGAAGATTGAGAAGCTTGCTGCTTGAGTATAAGACATACATTTATATATTTGATCTAAATTAGCAATAAATACACAATCTTGAGAATATCAGTATGAAAATTTTGTCATCATTCTATTCAATAAAACTCATACATTGGGATATACTACTTCTCTGGATCCAGGCCTTATAAATTCCATTCATAATTCAGTTAGGTCTGTTGCATTAATTCACTTCAAATTGCAAATTGAAGCTTTACTCTGAAATTGTTATACGCCGATTATAAATCATTCAGATTTCTGCTGAAAATTAACGGCAATCATCAAAGGAAGGGAGAGAAGGATGCCATCGGTTCCAGCGATTCCTCAATGCTAATTAGTGAAAATAAATGGCATTAATTAGAAATAGATTGAGGTTTGAAGGATTTCAAATAAAAGATTCTGAAAGTTGCTCAGATTAAATTGCAGGATATTTGCAAATAATAAAAATAATTTAGAATCAAATTTAAACACTGAAAAGAAAGCTGATCTCCTGAAAATCAAGCTAAACTGTGTTTAAATCTTGCTTCTAAGCTCCGCTTAATAATTTGAATAAGGAAATCGCAGCTGAGATAAAATTTTTTAACGGATTTACAAAAGTGGCTCGTTGACCCGATTTTTCCTGTTTTTAACGCCGAGATCACATCTCAGTTGCGCATCCTCTCAAATTCACCTTTGAATATGTATCTAAGTTCCCTTTTGTAGTGGTAATTTCACAGAATAATAGGTAACTTATCAAAAAATTGAAATTCAAATGAAATAAAATTTCGGTGACAGAAATAGTGCGGGTATATTCATCTCTTTCAATAATACAAAGACCGTTCTAAGAGTATCACTCAAATAGATATTCATTAATAATAGATCTCACGATTAAGTAAAAGTGTTCAAATTAACGAGGGCTTAATAAAGCTCTAATTAATAAATTAATTCACAATATTGCTATCAGTTTTTAGTTCTAATCCTTTTCATTGTTCTAAAAAACATTGTAATTTCTTCAAATACTTCCAAATAGGAAAAACTCCTTAAAAGCAAAATATTTATTAGCTGCCGATTATTAAATGTTACTTCACTTCTACTGTTCATCGTTTTACTTCAAGTGGTTTAAGGAATAGACTATCAAATATATAGGATACAATCTGAAGTTAATTATTCATAACAGTATTCACTAATTGTAAAGTAGGGTCCAACTAAAATTCAAATATTGTAGTATGTTAGTAATGAACAAAAAACACTTCTAATTAGACAATTACTCACTTTGAAAATAGTAAATCTGCATCTATAGTTTCACATACTCATTCTATTTGCATCATTTTTTGGTACTCAATCGATTTTGCCGAGTCTAACACGTTACTCTACATGTCATCCGATAAGAGAAAATAGCGCGTGAAGGTAATTCAGCTAAATATTCTACGAGGATCTAGCGGGAACTTATTCGGCTCTATGCCATGAATATGAGAATAATAATGGAATATGGATTAAAAAATTTTAGAGTTAATCCCGTAGTTTATGATCCTTGGCCTTCCTTGAATTGGAAAAATTAAACTCAGAAAAGAAACAACAAAAATAAAAATCTGGTATGTTCCCCCCAAATTACATTGGAAGCGGAAATGACAACTATATGATGAATCCGAACCAAAACTTCCAGCCAATGAATCAACAAAGCAACCCAAACATGTACAATCCAAACATGATGGGGTATTCAGGGATGATGAAGCAAGGAGGCGGCGATATGCAGAAAACCAATGAAGGCATGGGATATGGACCAAATCAAAGTATGGCCTTGACTCAATAAACATATTCTCTAATCTCTAACCTTCATACTTTTTTGGCAACTAGTGACCTCGTTGAAAAATCTCAGTCTAACGCAGAATACAAGTGATGGATCGAATTCTACCTCCATGCCAACTACAAAAAAACTCGGCCTGAAGCTCAGTTCTAATTCAGGCGTTTTCATTCCAAGTAAGGTCCCTTTACACACACCTATTGACTCGCTTTTTTAAAATTAGAGAGCACATCACAACCAACAGAAAGTTCATACAACCCTATCATGCAGCCGCAATTGCAGAACCCCATGATGTCTCAAGGTATGCCACTCATTCAGCCTACGATAGGCACGTACGCTTACCCTCAAACCGGAGGCACTCCATTCGCTTATCCTCAAGCGGGTAGCGGCGGAATTAGTCAACCCACAGCCCTTGGCGGAACAAAATATCCTCCTAATTTGCTTTCCAGTGCTGGTCCGATTCCTCAAAGCACTAATCCTCAAATGGGATTCGGTATGGGAACTGGCAGCTACATGCCGACAAGTCCTAGCCCAGTATTGGGTGGAATGGGTCAACCTGATACCTTCAACCAGCAAATGTATTTCAACAAAGGCGTTAATTCGAGCTTTGCTACAGGAACCACTCACTCCTTCCCTTCCAGCGGCCTCTCGTCAATGGAAACATCCTTTTCCTCTGGACTCGAATACAACAACATTGAAATTGAAAAGGAAATCGAGAAAATCGTGGAGCAGATATCAAATTTGAAATACCCGGAAAAGAGAGAGGACGCGCTACAAGAATTAAGCAAAAAGAGAGAAACTTTCCCTTCTCTTGCCAAGCTCCTCTGGTATTCTGTTGGCACAGTAGCCATATTGTAATAACTCTAGTAACCCTTGGCCTTGTCTCATAAATTTTTACTACTCACAGACTCCAAGAGATAGTGGCAATTTACCCTTACCTCTCCCCACCCAATCTATCTCAGACTGTCTCGAACAAAGTTTGCAACGTTCTCGGCTTACTGCAATGTCTTGCTATGCACCCAGATACCCGCGGCCACTTTATCAATGGTAACCAGAAAGAGTTTAAAGTTAGCTAACATTTCAAAACAAAGCGCACATTCCATTGTTCCTGTATCCTTTCCTTAACACCTCAAGCAAATCAAAGCCTTTCGAAAATTTAAGAGTAACGAGCTTGGGAGTCATCGGAGCGCTTGTCAAGGTTTGATTTCACTACCTTTGCTCTCGTTTGTAACAAGGACGTTTAGGGAGATGATAGCGAAGCAATTCTGTTCCTGGTTCAAACTGAAATTATTCCTCTCTGCCTAAGAATCATGAAACGAGGCCTCGAGCTGTCGCGAACCGTTGCGACGTTTATCGTGCAGAAAATCCTCTTGGATCAGACTGGACTGACCTATATCTGCCAAACTGTCGATCGATTTTACGCTGTAAACCTCCCGAGTTGAGTCTATTTATTAACTTGAATCAATAGGTCCTCACAGTTCTTAATCAAATGATCGAAGACCTTATCACCTGCAACAAAGAAGATCAAAGACTGCTCAGACATATCATTCGCTGCTATCTCAGACTCTCAGATAACCAAAAGTAGCGCTTAATTAGACACTAAAAGCTAACGATTGTTTCATAGGGCCAATGACGCGTTGAGAAAAGTGCTTCCGACGATCTTGAAGGATCCGGAACAGACATTGATAACAGACGAAGTCGTCAAAAAGTGGCATACGCAGTTGTTACTTAACCTTGGGTTATTAAAGATGGAGTTTACCCCTGGATTCGCGTAAAAGAATTCAGCACTGAATCTAAAAACTGCAAATTTTATGCAATTATTAAAAGTCACCTTGTCAATTTCTCTATAATACATATTATCTCTGTCTTATATAGCTGCCTTTTGGTCTACCATAAACTGCAGCTACATACTGGCAATATCGAATGCCAGATAATCGTGTAACGCTTGTACTCGTAACTGTATGATATAGCTTATCCTCTACATTCGCTCTTCAAACCGCAGAATAAATTTACAAGCACTTTCAAAAATTTTTTCTCTCTCTGAACATCATGATCAATTCGAAGGACTTTCGCGAATGACGAGTTCGATTACTTGGAATTCCAATAAAATCATTTAAAAAATTTAACACTTCACACATGAGCTCAGCTATCAAATATTTATGTTTGTTCATCTTACTTCTCGGGACTTGTGTTGGAAACGCGATTCCCTCAACTGAAGATTACAGTATAAACCTCCTATACGTTCCATTTATTGTTAAAATTGGGTACTGTGGGGACTGTCCACAAACAAGTAAGTGATTTGTATCTCTTTCCCTTTCAACTCTTTTGGAAGGTTGCTGCAATAGTCAAGGTAGCTGTGCGACCACGATTTTAGACTGCGCTTACTTCGGTAACAACACTGTTAAAGACGCTACTGATAAGTGCGGAAATTCGACATGTATTAACGGATGCTGCATCAATGGGGTGTGCGGAACTGTCGACCAATGTCAAGGAACGGCTTCTGATAGCGAGGCGTGTATCTCCAAATGCAATCAGCTGGGCTTCTGTGTCGCTGAAGACTTTTGCGCTGCAAATGCTTTGAAAGTTTGGAACTGGAGCTTTTCGATTACAATAGCTGGAACAGTTATACTGGGGCTCGTTTTGTATTTTGTAGAAAGAAGGCGAGTGAGAAGCGTCCCAGGCTTTCTGGGGCAACCGCTTCTTGGGGATAGTCAAGTTCGTAAGAAATCTGAGCTTACTAAGGCAAGTGGAGATACTCTCTTTGCTGAACTGACGAAAAGTTCTTTTGCGTAAGTTCTCATATTAATTAATGTGTTACTTATTTGCCAACGATTTCAAAATTGCAGGTCTCGTTTTCTGTAGAAGAGCTCTGTTGAACCATACTATATTGCCAAATTTTGAAGGATATCTAATCAAATCGCGATTTGAGTGAGCATAGCATTTATTATTATTGAAGTTTTTTGAGTTTTCTCCTGAGAAAACTATCAGGAGAAAACTCGTGCTTTACAGCAAAATGAGGTGTGAACAGAGTGCAATATGAATTCATATCATATTTTATAAGTGTGCTAAAAGCTTGAAGGGCTGACCCGATTTTATTTTTATGACTTATATATATTTACTGAGATTACATCACTTGCGCTTCGTGTATGATATTCTGTGATATGAGTCGTGTTCTCAGGAATTTAGCTTTGTGAAATCATCTGGTGATTATTGGTATCGATATGAATATTTGAGAGTTTAACAGTTTTGCATTCTTAACGGATTATGGAACAAGTACAAATATTCTTGGCGGTATGGTCGCACACAAATTTGATTTTACTTCAGTTTTTCAAAAAGCAACGCTTTGCTTGAGACAAAATCAAAAAATTGCTAGAGTTTTGTAACTACTTATAAAAAAATTACTACGACATGTACAATTTAAGTGTAGTATTCTGACTAATTTGAGGAAGTATTACAGTAGTATACTAGTTATTTTGAGGTTTTAGTTGGAACTACTTTAAAAGACTACTCATTAACACCATTAGATATTGTAACATCACATTTTCTATCTATAATTCAAATTCTTAATAATTTAATATTCAAAACTTGGAAACAATAATTTTGAAATTGAAAAATTTTTGATATTTGGCTTGAAAGTATTCGGTATCCACTGAGATTCAAATTTACCTATCTGATTGAAGTTTCCTCTTTTCTCTTACAAAATTTGGTATTCTATAAATTATTTCAAAGCGAACCTCAAAGAATTCATTGATATATAATTTAATGTAATGGTAATGACTGTATTTGAGATTGATCATAGTGAAGCGAAAATTATTGAATATTCTCAAATTGGGATAAAATGAAAAAAGTAAAACTGGCGAAGTCAATCAAAATTCTGCCTTTGTCTACAATATCATTGTTAGAGGGCTACACTCTGAAATAAGTTAGTATGTGGCTTCTTTGTCTTTCAGCAGACAGCAATGCCGTTTTCTGATAATTTCAGTTGAAAATTTAAAAAAAAAAATCAAAAGGAAATTTTGAGCAATTGATCCAAAAGATGTAAGCAATAAAGAAACAATCCCAACAATCGAAGAAAAATATGAATTTGGTCTTGATTCTTTGGCATCGACTCGAATAGTCTTGAATTAAAACATACTCCTGTTAACCGCACTACGAGAGTCTTCAAAATATTTATAAAACTTCAAACGAAAGTTTGGATGAGAGCATATAGTTCCACGGGTGGTTCGACTAAAAATTAATTTTATAGGAGTCAGCTGATTATGTTTGAAGCCGTGTCTAGCTTACTATCATTCGAAAATAAACAAACCCAGACGTACCGCGAGCAATTCGCTTTTCAAAAGTTCCAGCTCTGTCTTTTCAATGGGCTCATATACAATGCCATTGCAATTGCTTTGCGTATTTTGAATCGATTTATCCAATGGAACTTTATTGAACGAGTCAAGCGACGAGCATCGTCAGAGCTATCCGAGGAAGATCTCACCGCCTCGCTTATCGAAAAACCTCGAGAAAAAGCTACTCGCATAGTCACTTTCATCATTAGTTGGACTGCCAGTGCAATATCATGGTACGGTTTCGGAGTATTCGCCGCAATCCCCGCTTGGCTTTGGGGCTATCAGATGTTGAATTTTTGGGTTGCAGTCATACTTTCATTCTTAATACTAAATGTAAGGTACCTCTGGGGGCTCTTCTACCATAAAATGTCGAAATATTTATCATACATTTTAATCGTTGGCGTTTTAATCACTCTTTATCCATTGGGCGCATCTATTGCGTTAGAAGGTTCATGCCAGGTATGGTATGAGGATACTTATGGAATCTACGACAATACATACGCCACAAGGCTCATTCGTGAATGGCAGCTTCCTACAATGTGTCCTCCTGGTCCTCCATGTCATGTTTACGCGACATTAGCTGAAGATGCCTCCACAGAAGTGTTTATCACAGCTCATACGTCCAAAGTGCACACCAACGTATCAGTCTGCTGGCAGTCCGCTAGTCCTTCTGGAAAGAAGGGTGACCCTTCTTCAAACGTAACTTGCGCTATTGCGAAGAGATTTGACGTCCTCAAAATTGAACAAAACGGCCAAAGATTCATTCATTCAGCATATCTTGGGAACCTCACCGCAGACACTCTCTATGAAATCTCCATCGTTTATACTGCGAATGAAACAGAGCATTTATCGGAAAAACACGATTTCGTCCCAATGGAGTACCATGCACAACTAGGAGGCTATCTTGCTGTGATTGAATACTACAGGACGCTTCCAGATGCAAATTCGAATAAACCATTAACGATCGTGATGGGTGGAGACGCTGGGTATAATAACGTTTCAGCAACGATAGCTAAGCAGGCAGCAGCGTACAAGCCCGATGTGATTGTGATATCCGGTGACGTTGCGTATGATAATGGTTTGCAGACGTGCTACTATGTCTGGGATCAGTTCCTAAACATGTTTCAGCCTGTAAACAATCAAAAGGGGTCCCTGGTGCCATTGGTGTTAGGCGTGGGGAATCATGATGTGGGCAAAGATAGCATGAGTTCAGCGGTGGTTATTCCAGATGAGAACGCGCCGCTTTGGTATCTTATGTTCCCGCAGCATTCGAAAAGAGGGGTGAATGGTACTCTTCTTCCTGAAGTGCCAGATATTCCCGAGAGAAAGACTTATTTCTACAATAAACTTGGTCGACTCCTTCAAGTTTCGTTAGATTCCGGCTATCAAGAAAGTTATTATGGCGATCAGCTGACTTGGTGGAAACAACTCAACGATAATCACACAAACTATCTTAAAGTTGCAAATTACCATAATCCGATCTACTGGAGCTCCAGTGCTCCTATTGACTCTAGCAGTTACTCAACTGGAGATATTTTAAACTTAATGCAGATTAAAGACGGACTGACATATTGGATCCCAGAGTTTGATCGTAGCTCATACTTGAGCGTTTGGGAGAACCACGTTCATGTTTTTAAACGAACATTCCCTCTCAGAGGCGGACTTTATGACGAAAATGGAACGGTATTCCTTGGCGATGGGTGTTGGGGTGTTTACCCGAATGATACACCGATCCAAAATAGTACCGGGATTATGGCGGCTTACAACCAAACTACTAATCATTTCTGGCTTGTGCAAATATTCGAAACCACAGCGAATTACACCGCTATTGATAAGAATGGAAGGATTATTGATCATACCTACCAGAATCTCAGTGCTTATCTGACAGCACCAGTAAAGTAATGAGAACAGTGCTGATACCTTCAGTCAGGCTAGGATGTTTGCTATATCTGTTCTATTGAATTTATCCTTATAGTTCTTCACATAAAAGAATCTGATTTTATACCTGAACTATCAAATGATAAATGATATTTAATATTCCTTCATCTAGAAAATGTGCTCCATAAAGATTGGAAGTAGAAAAAATTATCAAAATCCGAAGAAAGTAACCTAATTCTGCTAGAGGATGGATAGGGGGTCCATCTTTCTCGAAGAAAATGTAAGTTTAGGTTCCAGATAAGGTGATGTAGGAAAGGAAAGATGCATAATAAAGGTGAGATCGCTTAGAGATTTTAATGGAATTTAAAAAAATAAAAAAGCATCCTAGGTGGGACTCGAACCCACAACCCTCAGATTAGAAGTCTGATGCGCTACCATTGCGCCACCAGGACGAAGTTAATAGATCAATGCTGAATCTCGATAAAAAACTTGAAAATCCAGTCTAACCAGAGCTTAGATAAAACAAAAAATTTCATCTTGAATTTTAACACATGAATTATTTCCCCTTCATTTATTTGTGATGTTTTCAGACTTAGATACTTAGGACTTCATTGATTTCGTCTCATGAAAGCAAGATTGTCATCCTATATTTTAGCATCATACGTAGTTTAGAAAAGTTTGATCGAATGAATTCTCTTCATGCTCCTCTCACTTCGAAGAAGCTTTTTTCAGCAAAATTATGAGGATTTGTGTGCTAATTTTTGCGAAAATTTTGGATTTTTTGCATTTCTAAGGCGGTTTAACAAAACTCAACGATCCGCGAACTACCAAAATAAAATTTACCGAATATACTGTTTAAATGGCATCTCATGGTTACAGTCAGCTCGACATTAACCAGCAGCGCGAAAAGCTGAGAAAACTTGAGAGGGAAATCCAAAACGAACTCGCAGGTTCAAATCCCTTTGATAAACTACTGATTGACATTTTCTTCAGAGCTGAATCGAAGTAGTCATATTATTAATAAGCGACAAAAGTCTCCTCGACTCCACACTCCCAATAAGCGTATCGCCCGTTGAAATTAGTCATTACCAATACTAACATTAGTTCCCGGTCCAAACAAGCGCAGCCAAACCCCTCAGCCTTATGGTGGCTATGTGAGAACACAGACTGAGGTTCATACCACTAACTTTCATGATTTTCATCTCATTCTTGAGCAGAAGCGGCAAATACAACACCATGGCAATCGACCTGTGAATGAAATGGATCAAGATTATGGAAATATAGCTACAAGCGAGAAAGTTTCTCTCAATATTTCTAAAGAGGTTAGCTTTCAGTGAATTGAAGCAAATACCTCACTCTTTTCACTAGCATCTCAACCAGGCCATGCAGCAGCTTGAGGAATTTGAAAATTTATATGACGAAAATCTAGAATCCACAAACTATGACCAGTCAATGCAAAGAACTCCTTTGAGAACACCAGCAAATGTATTTCTTATGCAAGACAATTGTCACTATGAGAATTTCTTAGCAAAGGGACCCCCATTATAGAGATTACAGGGAAGAAAGAAGCGAAAGTCCTCCAAAGTCGTCAGAGAGATCTCGAACACCTCAAAACGTGAAGAAAGGACAGAAAAATTGTATGAATTTAGTCCAATTCGCATCTGAATAACCTGTTTTTGCATCAGTTAAAGTGCCAGTTTTCGACGAAGAGGATCATCAATTCCTGAGACAGTATGGGAAAAGGTGACTAATACACAAGAGAGAGCTAGATATATATAACAATTAATCTTTTCATTGAAACAGCTTTGATAATAGAGTGAGTTATAACGTACCTCCTGAGCAACAAAGGACCTACCAAGAGAATAGAAGTCCAGTGAAGCAAAACTCAAAGAGTCCAAATAGAACCGCCAAATCAAGAATGCGAACAGAAGAAATATCAGTATATGGAAAGAACGGGAAGAAACCAGAAGTTTCAAGTATCATCAACTCCTTAGAGGATATTCGCTGAGTTTGAATGCAACTGTGAATTAGTGTTTTTAGATGATCATCGAGCGGATACGACTAATTATTTTAAGCCGAAAATATCAGAAAAGTCGAGGGAGATTGCTGCGCGAATGGGAAACCCTTTGGAAAGATTAGTCAGTGGCCACCTTCCAAGCAAGTACAAGAACAAAGAGGCTGAGCAATATCCATTTCGTCCTCAAATCAATCGAATCTCAGAGGCTCTCGATGAGCATTTTCGGAAAGTCATTTTTAACGGCGATGAGCTCTACCGATGGGATCAGCTTTATTTAATGCGCGATAAATATAAAATCGAAAGAGAGCTGAAAAGAATTGAGTATGAGAAAGAACAGCTTGCCAACAGTGAATGCACATTTGCTCCCAATATCCTATCTCCTTTGCCAGGTTACGATAATCAGAGGTATTGCTGAAAAACCTTTTTGTGAGCAATGCTTGACGTGAGAGTAATGTAGAGCGAAAAAAACGGATGTAATCCAGAGAAGCTATCAGTGGGCCAAGCAAAGAGAGCAGCGGTTGCAAAAAGACCGAGAAGAACGAGAGCAAAGGGACTTAGACGAATGCACATTCCAACCGGATCTGGTAATGTGTTTCCTTTTGTAGTCATATATTCATTGAAAATCATGCTGTAGGAGAAAGAAAGAGCGAAACTTGGCCTTTCGTTTTCAAAGTCTAACGCGAACATCCATGAGAGACCTTTTCTTGTTCAGGGTCTAGAGCAGTATTTCGAGAGAGTAGACCAAGCGAAACGTATTCAACAGGAGAAGCAAGTTGCACAATCGAAATTTTCAGGTAAGAAATTTTTTCTGCTGAAATTAAGAGTAATTTTCTACTCTGTTACAGGGCAAGGCTGGGCAAATATAAAAACCAAGCCGCAAGCTCCTCAGCTCGGAAGGAAGTCTGAATTGAAAAGACAGGCTTCAATTAGTCCTGTCAAGAAGCTGACGGGATATAAATATTCGCGGAGCCCGAACAAATTAAATACGAGTGTGAATGTAACTCGTTTTCTTCTTTTTCAAAGATTGAATGTTTTGATTTTCAACATATTTAGAAAGAAAATATGGGTAGTATTTTCCTAGATATGAATCGTAGCGCATTTATTGATGACGTTGAAGACGAAGA